>Ga0115565_10002623_pt1 | contig 13473 bp, 10 predicted proteins | sample COGITO_mtgs_1105_FD_87199 | JGI IMG/M metagenome (GOLD analysis project Ga0115565, IMG submission 87199) | Pelagic marine microbial communities from North Sea - COGITO_mtgs_110530 | ecosystem: Environmental > Aquatic > Marine > Epipelagic | place: Germany:Helgoland, sampling site Kabeltonne... | reverse complement strand
TTAAAGCAGAATGAGAAAAGTGTAACTTCTGCAGCAAGAAGAGTTGAAAACGTTTTAACGTTTGGTAGAAATCATCCTTATGGAGAATTTACATCAAAAGAAAGTGTGGGTAGAATTACATTAAAAGATGTTGTAGATAATTACAATACGTATTATAAACCTAACAATGCTTATTTAGTTATTGAAGGTGACATTAACCCTAAAGAAGCCAAAAAATTGGTTACTTCTTTATTTTCTGATTGGCAAAAAGGTGTAATACCTGCTTACACAATTCCGCCAACAAAAAATGTTGCAACTACAGAAATCAATTTTGTTAATATGGACAATGCTGTACAATCTGAAATTGCAATTATTAATAATGTAGATTTAACTTTAGGTGATAAAGATTATTATGCAGCTTTAATGGCAGATAATATTCTTGGTGGTGGTGGAACTGCTCGTTTATTTAATAATTTAAGAGAAGATAAAGGCTACACGTATGGTTCTTATTCTAGTTTAAGACAAAACAGATATGCAGGTTCTTTTAGAGCAACTGCAAGTGTTAGAAATGTTGTTACAGACAGCTCCGTTGTTGAAATTCAGAAAGAAATCAATAAAATTCGTTACCAAAAAGTAAGTGCAGAAGAATTAGCAAACTCTAAAGAAGAGTACATTGGTAGTTTTGTGATGGATGTTCAAAAACCAAGAACAATTGCTAATTACGCGTTAAATATTGAGCGTTATAATTTACCAGATGATTTTTATGAAAATTACATTAAAAATATAAATGCTGTTACTTTAGATGATGTTCAGAATGCTGCTATTAAATATTTTAAAGGAAACCAAGCCCGAATTGTAATTACAGGAAAAGGAATTGATGTTCTTAAAAATCTTGAAAAAACAGATTATGTAATTAACTATTTTGATAAAGAAGGAAACCCAACTGATAAGCCAGCAATGACGTTACCAATTCCAGAAGGAATGACTGCTGCAACTGTTGTAGACAACTATGTAGATGCAATTGGAGGTAAAGAAAAAGTGATAGCTGTAAAGTCTGTAATGATGGTTTCTAATGCAACTATTCAAGGAACTCCTTTAGTAATGACAAATAAAGCTGCTGCACCAAATAAAACTTCAATGGTTATTTCTGTGATGGGAAATGCAATGCAAAAAATAATTTTTGATGGTGAAAAAGGATATCAAGAAGCTAGAGGTCAGAAAATGGACATGAAACCAGAAGAAATTGCAGAAGCAAAAAATTTGGTAGCTCCTTTTGCAGATATGGCATACAAAAGCGGAAAATTAGATAGAATTGAACCTATTGATGGAGAAAATTATTATGTAATAATTTATGGTGATACTCAAATTTTTTATGATGTAAAAACTGGTTTAAAAACGAAAGAAGTAAAAACTGTAAAAACTCCTAATGGAGATGTTCAAGTTCCAACAACATTTAGTGATTATAAAGCTGTAAATGGAATTATGTTTCCTCATGCTGTAGTTATGAAATCAGGACCAATGGATTTAAGTTTCGAAGTAAAAGAAATTAAAATAAATGAAGGTGTTACTGATGCCGATTTTGAATAATTTTCTTTTTAGAAAATAGAAATTAGATAAAAGAGTCAAGACTTAGGTTTTGACTCTTTTTTTATGTTGAAGTTTTTATACAGATGATTTTTTCATTTTACATTTTAAATTTCAAGTAATTTTGTCTTTTCTTTCTCAGTTTTGTCATTTCAAAGCTAGTAAAAATCACAAAAACTTGCTAAACTGCATGTTCTCAAATTTATGAAACTTCTCCTAAAAAGTCGAAGTGACAATATTTTGGAGTTTTGCGATTTGTAATTAATCTATTTTAATTATTTTCTAGTTTTTATTCTATTTTCCCCTTCCAGTTTTGTTATTTCAAAGCTAGTAGAAATCACAAAAAATTGCTAAATTGCCTGTTTTCAAATTTATGAGAATTCTCCTTAAAAGTCGAAGTGACACGATTGTGATGTTTTAAAGATTTTTAGACAATTGATTCTCTTTTCTATTCTCTATTTTCTATAATCTTGGTTGCTGACTCTGCTAAAATCTTGGCTCTTGTTTCCCTTAAATCTAAAAAGAATCGTGATAAAAACCTACTTCTTCTTATTCACTAAATAAACTCCTAATAAAATAATTAATCCAGCAAGTAACTGAATACTACTTAACTCTTCTCCATCTAAATATCCCCAAAAAACGGCTACAATTGGTATTAAATAAGTTACAGAAGATGCAAAAACTGGCGAAGCTATATGCACCATTTTGTTATAAAATATCTTCGCGATTCCTGTGCCAAATATTGCCAGAGTTGTAATATATCCTAAAGCTGTTAATGTGGTTTCTGTTGGTTTAAAAGTGCTAAAAAAATCAGTTGATAAAAGGACAACAAATGCAGGAATTATCAACACTAAAAAATTACCAGTTACAATACTTAAAGCGCTAATATCATGCAAATATTTCTTTACAATATTCACGTTTAAAGCATACCCAAAAGAAGCAAAAACTACTAAAATAGCAAACCAATAATTTTGATCGGGATTTAAGTTTGCCCCATTCAAAATCAGTAAAACAGTTCCGATTAAACCTATAAATATGCCAAAAAGTTGCTGCTTTTTGAACGAAAAACCAAAAAGTAACGCACCAAAAATTAACGTATTAAATGGCGTTAAGGAATTTAAAATAGAAGCTATGGAACTATCAATTCCGTTTACTGCAAAAGCAAATAGAAAAACAGGGAAAAAAGTACTTAAAAAGGATGTTAAAATTATAAATTTATAATGCCTTTTCTGAATTTGTTTCAAACTCTTAAAACCAATCAATAATAAAAAAATAGCAGCTATTAACATTCGTAAAGCTCCAACCTGAATAGGTGTTAAACCTATCAATGCTTTTTTCATCAATATAAAAGAACTTCCCCAAACAAATGAAAGGACAATTAAATACAACCACTTTTTCTGTTGACTATTCATTTATATTTAATTTATATAGATTTCAGTTAAATTTTATGCAAAAGTCTACTAATTATTTAAATACTAGTGATTTTATTAATAAATTTGTAGGATATTTTTATAAACAGATTCTAATGAAATTTCAAAAAATAATATTCTCGATAGCCATTGCTTGTTTTGTTTTAACAGGTTGTAAAGAGCAAGTAAAAGAAGTAAAACAAGAAAATGTTTCTTTAGCAATTTCTGGAATGACTTGCGAAATTGGTTGTGCAAAAACAATTCAATCTAAATTATCTAAAAAAGAGGGTGTTATAGATGCTAAAGTTATTTTTACTGATAGCATTGCAAACATAGAATTTGATGCTAATAAAACATCAAAAAAAGAATTGATTGCTTTTGTTAGCGGAATTGCTGGAGGCGAATTATATAAAGCTTCAGAAAGCGCTAAGAAAGCGCATATTTGCTCTGGGAAATGCAAAGAGAAATGCGAAATGAAAGCAGAAAAAATGGAGTGTAAAGAAGACTGCACAATGGCTTGTTGTAAAGATAAGAAAGCTTAAAAAAAATCAATATTTGTTAAGATATAAAAAGCAGGCTAAAAGCCTGCTTTTATGTTTAAATGTATATCCATCAAATAAAAGTATTTCAGAAATATTTTTTGAAAGTCATATCATTTATTTCCTTATAAAGTTAAAAAAACAACTGAGTAACTATTTACTTGTAATATCTAAATAATTACGTTTTACAAACGCTAAAATTGTTTCTAGAATTTCGCCCATATTATTACATTCTTTAAACTTTACATCACCCACATATTGTATTAGGTGACTTTTTAAAAGCTCAACATTTTCTGGAAATGAAATGGTGTCTTTTTTCATACATTTTATTAAACGAGCAGTTCTTCTTGGCACAGTAATCATTCTTTTTGCCATGTAAGAACGCTCCTCTAATTTGTATTGCCTAATAGAAGTATTTTGAAGTTTTTTACTCACCATTTCTACCATTTTGAAATTTTCTTTCATAAACTGTAGATTGTAAACTTTTAAATTTCCTTCAAAAGATTGCTGATCAAAATCGATGGCTCTAATTTTATAGATAATTTGATCAAAATCGTGTGTTGGTGTAATTACGTAATTATAAGAACGCATATCTCCTAAAAGCCTTACCAAACAACGTTCTTTAAACTTTACGAACTCTTTAGCAATTTGTGCTTTTTCAGATTCGGTACATTTTGGTAGAAAGTCTCTAATAAAATCGTCTCCAGGAATCCCAGCAATGTGTTCTTCAATTAAGGTATCTTTATACACCAAAAAATTCATACTGTGAGGAGATAAAATATGCTCTAATTCTAAACCATAAACTCTAGAAGCATCTGCTTTTTTCACATAAAAATGTGTATAATTATCATTTAAAATATTTCTGATTTTTACTCTAAATGGTTTCGAATTCCCAAAAGTACAATAGTCAATGGAGTCTACATTTAAAAAGGGAATGGCTTCGTCATTTCCATCTGAATGCAACATTGTATAAATTTTCTTTAAAGAATTATCAATCTCAACTCTATCCCATTCAGAATAATACGTTCTTACCCAAAGTGTATCTTCATCATTTTTATCAAAAACGGTTATAGAGCCCTGAAAACGAAGTAAATCATCATAAAAAATAGGTATTTTTATGTTTCTATTATATCTTTTTAAATATCCATCTAACGATTCGCTTATTGGAAACGCTGGCTTTTTTTTGGACATTAATTTTTTTTCTACTGCCATTTTTTTTAATCAATTTTCATCAAAAATACGGATAAATAAAAGAAATACTTTGATGAAATTTTTACCCATAATTCAGCCGTGAGAAAAAATTATATAAAAATAAATTTAACTATTGTTTTTTATTGTTGTCCGATTAAAAACTTTACAAACTCCCAAAACTCTTATTACAAAATCAAATATTTAATATATCGCCCTTCTAGGGCTTAATTTAATTTTTATATTATTTTCTATTAAAATTTCATCCCTCTGGGATTTTTAGCTCTGTAAGAGTTAATGTTAATAAAAAAAACAAGAATATTGTAAAGCTCTATAGGAGCGAAATTTAATAGGACAATAGTAATTTTTTTTTAACTATTTAGCAAAGAGAACCATCAAACAACATCTTTCTAAAAGAAAAATGTATTTATTGAATCATTGACATTCAACTTTGAACTTTGAACTTTGAAACTTTAAATTTTACATCAACTCAAACAACTTTCCTGGCAAAGGTTTTGTAATTCCTTTCATTTCCATTTGCAATAAAATGGATGATAATTGATAAATGGGAATATTACATTCCAAAGAAATTACATCTAATAACTGCTGTCCTTTTTCGCTTAATAAATTATAGATTTTTTGTTCACTGTCATTTAAATCTACAAATAATTGCCTTTGAATTGCTTTTTTAGGCTTTTCTTTAAGATCCCAATTGAGCATTTTTACAATATCTTCTGCAGATGTTACTAAAGTTGCCCTGTTATTTTTAATTAAATTATTACAACCTTTGCTATAAATGTCGGTGGTTCTGCCAGGAATTGCAAAAACATCTCTATCATAAGAATTAGCAATATCCGCAGTTACTAAAGAACCTCCTTTTTCTGCAGATTCTATAATAATTGTTGCTTTAGATATGCCTGCAACAATTCTATTTCTCTTTAAAAAGTTTTCTCTTAAAGGCTGCTCCTCACTCCAAAATTCGGATAAAAAACCACCATTCTCATTCACTTGATTTATATACTTTTTATGAACTTTCGGATAAATTTGCTCAAAACCGTGAGCTAAAACTGCTATTGTTTGTAAATTATTTTTAATGGCAACTTTATGGGCACAAATATCAACTCCATAAGCAAAACCACTTACAATTATAGGATTGTATTGCACCAAATCTTCAATTATTTTTGTGCAGAAATCTCGTCCATAAGAACTCATATTTCTAGTACCAACAATCGATATAATTTTATCGTTCTTAAAGTTGATATTGCCATCTTTGAAGATTAAAATAGGACTATCAATACAATTTTGAAGATTTATTGGATAATCATCCTCTAAAAAATAAGTATATTTAATGTTGTTATTTTTGATGTAATTCAACTCATGTTCTGCTGATTTTAAGTTCTTTTCATCCAACAAATTTCTCAAAACATGATTTCCTATTCCATTGATTTTTTGTAAAGTAGCAGATTTTTCTTTGAAGATTTGTTCAACATCACCCACATTTACAAGTAATTTTTTTGCTAAAATATCGCCAATTGCCTTACTTTTTTGCAATCGTAAAATAGCCAATAACTTTTCGTCTTTCATTTCCTAACAATTTCATTGTCAATATATAACTTTTTGTTGATAAATATTATTGATAAAAGAACATTTAAAACACAAAAATTTTATATTTGTTACTATGATTTTAGCCAACTACATTAGCGATTTACTATACAGATATGAATGTGTAATTGTGCCTGATTTTGGTGGTTTTGTAACCAATAAAATAGGAGCCAAAATTAACGAAGTTGATAACACATTTTATCCACCATCAAAACAAATTACGTTTAACAGTCACTTAACTGTTAATGATGGTTTGTTGGCAAATTATATTGCTTCTTCAGAAAACATTTCTTTTGAAAAAGCGTCTAACGCTATTGCTTTATCTGTTATTAAATGGCAGAATGAGTTGCAAACAAAACCATTAGAAATTGGCTCTATTGGTGTTTTGTCTTTAAATGAAAATAAGCAAATTATTTTTGAACCTAACTATACTACTAATTATTTAGCTGATTCTTTTGGGTTAGCAACAGTGGCATCATCAACCATAAAAAGACCTAAAGAAATTGTAAAACCTTTACTTCCTGTTACTGAAAAACAAGACAAAAAAGGAATTCCTGCTTTTATAAAATATGCTGCAACTGCTGCAATTTTATTAACATTAGGTATTGTTGGTAACAACATTTATCAAGAAAATGAGCAAAATGTACTTTTAGCGAATCAAGAAAAAGCATTAGAGAAAAAAATACAAGCAGCTACTTTTGTAATTTCGAATCCTTTGCCAACACTTGAGTTAAAAATTACCAAGGAAAAAATCATTGTAAAACCTTTTCATGTGGTTGCTGGCGCATTTCAGTTTCCAGAAAATGCTGAAAAAAAAGTAAACGAACTTAAAAACTTAGGTTACAATGCTAGTATTTTAGGAGTTAACAAATGGGGTTTAACAGAAGTGGCTTTTAATAGTTTTTCTGATAGAAATGATGCCATTAACAACCTTTATAAAATACAAGAAACGGTTTCTAAAGATGCTTGGTTATTAGTTAAAAAGTAACGTTTATTTACTGGCTATGATTACCTTTGCAAAAATTTAAAAAATGGATGCAAAAACAGCTAAAGAATCTTTAACTGTACTTACAGATTTAGTTTTACCTGGAGATACTAATTATTTAGATAACCTTTTTGGAGGAGAATTATTAGCAAGAATGGATAGAGCTTGTAGTATTGCTGCAAGAAGACATTCTGCAAGAATTGTAGTAACTGCCTCTGTAAACCATGTAGCTTTTAACAAATCTGTACCTGTTGGAAGTGTGGTTACTTTGGAAGCCAAAGTTTCTAGAGCCTTTACTTCATCCATGGAAATTTATGTGGATGTTTGGATTGAAGACAGACAATCTGGACTTAAAACAAAAGTAAACGAAGGAATTTATACCTTTGTTGCTGTAGATGAAACTGGTAAACCTGTTCAAATCCCACAAATTATACCTGAAACTGATTTAGAAAAAGAACGTTTTGAAGGTGCTTTAAGACGCAAACAACTAAGTTTAGTATTAGCAGGTAAATTAAAACCAAATGACGCTACTGAGTTAAAAGCACTCTTTAAATCTTAAATTATGTTAGAATATTTAAATCATTTTAAAATTATAGAATCTATAGTAATTATTATTCTTGGTATTTTTTTAAAAGTGATGATTACCAACTCTTTAAGAAAGATTCGAATAAAATTCGGTTTTCAAAAAACGAGAGTTATCATTATTAATAGAATTATTACTTTTATTTTATATACGACTGCTATTGTTATTATTGCCTTTATTTGGGGCGTAGATGAAAAGCAATTAATGGTTTATATTTCATCTTTCTTAACTATTTTAGGAATTGCTTTTTTTGCTCAATGGTCAATCTTATCGAATATTACTGCAGGTTTAATTTTATACATCAATTATCCTGTAAAAATTGGTAATAGCATTACTGTGCTAGAGAAAGACAATAATGTTTCTGGAGAAATCAAAGATATTGGCGCTTTTTTTATCACCTTACAAACAAAAGAAGGCGAATTAATTACCATGCCAAATGCCATGATTCTTCAAAAAAACATTCGCTATTATCCTGATTAAATTAATTTTAAAACATAAAAAAGTGCCATTTAAAACTTAAATTAATTAGGTTTTAAATGGCACTTTTTTATCAAAATAAAACTTATCTTAAATCTTTAGGATCAATTATTTTTTGCGCTAACAACTCTTTCATTACAATTTCAGTCATATCACTTTTAAAAGCAAATTCGTAACGAATATCTACAACATAAGCTTTTAAACGCATTTTTAAATACGATCGTCCTTCTTTTACTTCATTAAAAAATAAGACGTAAATAGGTTTGTTTAAATAGATGTATTTTGAAACTTGTGCAGATTCGTTTGCTAATTGACGTACACGTTTTGTATCTACAGTAATTGGTAAATAAATTTCTGCAACCACTTGGCAGTTGGCTTCACCCGTATTTGAATTGGAAACAGATTGATTCATTAACTCGCCATTTGGAATACTTACCAATGAATCATCAGCAGTTACAATACGTATAGAACGCAAACCGATTTCCACAACTTCTCCATAATGACTGCCAACTTCAATTTTATCGCCAACCATAAAAGGTCTGTCTAATAAAATAATTACACCTCCAAAAATGTTTTTAATAATATCTTGTGATGCAAAACCTACAGCAATTCCTAAAGAAGCAGAAACTGCCAATATGGTTGATGCTGGTGGCTGAAAAATGCCAACAATTATTAAAACAATGATAAAAATCCAACCGAAAATCTTAACAATCGGAATAATTCCTTTAATAGTAATTCGTTGATTTGTGAATTTTTCCGCATATTTTTCTAACAAAGAAATTGTAAAACGAATTACTAAATAGCCAGTAACTATAAAAATTAACGCCCAGAATATCTTCCAAAAAGAAAATAATTCCCAAATTGCTGGTGGTTTTAGTTTTTCGACTATTTTATCTTTTGTAGCTTTAACCTCTTTCTCTACTTCTTTTTCGGCTTCATTTTTTACAAGTTCCTTAATTTTTGTAGAATCAATTTTTACAGTATCTACTTTTTGTACAATTAATAAATCAGGTTCTTGAAACGCAGTTTTACTTTCTTTTGCAACCATTAAACTGGCTGAAATAAAAAGAAATATAAATAGTATTTTTTTCATAATTTCAAGCTTAATGTATTACGTTTTTACTCTTTAATAACGTAGTTATTTGACGATATAAAAAGATATTTATGGTATAAAATTTTTCATTATCCATGGTTAACAATCCGTTTTCGAAAAGTGCATGCACAATGTTTTTTGTTTGCTGCTCATTTAAACTAGAAAGCTCTACAATATCTTGTAGCGATAACCTTTCTTGCAACAAAATACTATTTAAAAACAGCAATTTAATAGGTGGTAATTGATTTAGAAAAGAAGTATCAATTGTTTTTAAAGAACGCATATAAATAGTGCTTCCAGAAACTTTTACTGTGGAACGAATCCAATACATAAAAGCAATTCTAAAGTTACTTTGTGCAATTTTGTTAATGTCACTAAAAAATTCTTCTCTTAAAATTTCTTGCTGAACTTGGGTTGATGATTTTAAAAATTTACTTGATAAATAAGCAACAGGTGGTTGCTCAAAATGCAAATTATAACCACTAATTTTATGTCTTTTAATTAAGGCTTCTTTCATGGTTTCCTTATCCATTTCTAACATTTGAATGTTAAAAGCAAAAAGCTCTGAAATTTGAATGGATTTATCTAAATATTGAAAAGCATATTTTGCAGAAGTAACAATCCAAAAAACGCTATTTTTTGTTGATGAAATTAAGTTAGAAAGCTGATGCAAAACTTTAAAACCGCCAACTTTTCGAAAATAAAAATACTGAATATCTTCTAAAACAATCGTTCTCTTTTTTCCACTATTAAAATAGGCAATCCACTCTTCTATCGTAGATAATTCTTTATCAAAAGACATATTTAAAAAAGCAATTAGCTCATAAAGTTCGCTAATATTTTCTTTGGATGACAAAAAAGTTGTTTTAGATAATTTTTTGTTTTTATTGATAAAATTATGAATTAATGAAGTTTTACCAGAACCACGTTCGCCAATAATTATGGTTGCTGCATACTGGTTTTTTTGGAAAGCACTGTAGGCAACCTCTAAAGTATTTAACGCATTTGTTCTACCAATAAATAAAGCCTCGTTTTGTAAAGTTTCTGATCTAAACAAACGTTGATACACATAAGGCAATTCATCTAACGCTTTTTTTGCTTGTTTTAAAAACTCTGATAAATCGCTAGTTACGTCTGCAGGTGCTTTATACAAACCACTTCTTAAAAGTTTGCTTTTTATAGAAGCTACCAATTTTTTATAGTTTGTTTTTACAAAAAGTATAGCAACAGGAATAAAGTTTTTAACATTATTAATTACTTTTTCTTTTAGCAATTTGCTTTTTTCTATAGATTTTGCTTTTGCAATTGTTAATCTAATTTCAGTAATATTTTCGGTGTCTGTAAGCTCTAAAATACTTTTGTTAAATTTAGCAATGTTTGGCAATAATAATTCTCCATTAGCTGTATTTAAATTTGCTAGTGTATTTTTTAAATCCTCAATTTTTTCTTCGCTTCTTTCTAAACCTTCTAAAGCTACTTTTTTGGGTGTATTTTCTTTAGATGTATTTTCTTTAGATTCGCTATCAAAAAGTGATAAAGCAGACTCTAAGTTAAACTCACTAACTTGACTTAAAGCATTAATATCTTCAACAAATTTGGTTACCTTTAAGTTCAAATCTAATTTTGCTTGTTTTATTTTTAAAGCAAGACTAGGCCAACTTTGGTAGGTTACTAATTCGTAAGGTGAAATATAATTAATAGCAGATGCTACTGTTTTGGTTGTATAATCATTATCTGAGCTAATAGCTCTTTTGGTTGAAAGCGTCTCTAAAACATTCAAAGCATTTTCCTCAAAATCATTAATTTGTAAAGGAATTTCTTGATTGGTAATTCGTGTTGTAGTTTCGGCTATAAGTTTGTTAAAATTTTTACTTAAATTTTTTAACTCATTTATAATAGTCGTTTTTACAGCCGCTTTTGTATCCGAATCATCAATTAGTTTTTTTACATTTGAAATATAATTTTTAATAGTTGTTAATTCTTTTTCAATAAGATTTGCACGTTTTTCAATTGAATTTTCAAGCTCTTCATATTTAAACATCACATGAAAAATAATCATGAATATTTCGATGTCTAACTCCCAATCACTCTCAAAAACACTAAAAGTATTTTGCCAAAGTATCGTATCTTTTTCTCTTTTCTCTAAAACCTTTTTTTGATAGTTTGTGATATTTTGTTGGTTAAAGAAATTTGCAGATAACTCAATAGTATCTGTTTTGTAAAGTGCATTAATGTAGCTTAAAACATTTGCATCAAATATTTCTTGAAATGCTTTTTTATGATTTTCAATTCGCGTTTCTAAAGAAGGTATTGTAGTTACTTCTGCAAATAATTCATCAGAAAAATGTAAAGCACTATTAGTTTCTAAATAACGCTCAATATTATCATCAATTCTTTTATCTATTGACCAATATTTATCTGTAATTTCAGATATTTCTTTATAAATAGTATCAATAGCTTTGCTTAAATTATTGGTAAGTTCACTTTTAAAATAATATTCTGTAGCATTTTTAATAGGGATTTCTTGTTGCCAAAAAACAATTGCTGTTTTGGTTTTTCTAAAAACATTTGCAGTTCTTAGAGGCAATTTTGAAACTTTAAATAACGAATTTTTTATACCTTTTCTAAATTTAAGCATTTTAGAATCGGTTTCTAATCCCAGAAAACGCTCTTTATCTTGTGTGCGAATTATAGTTTCATCTAATGTTTCTAAATGAGTATTTAAAGCAGTAAAATAAGAATCAAACAACAACTCATCTTCTAGGTTTAAAGACGAAAAATAAGTAGAAACAACCTTTTCCAGCCCACTCTTATACTCATCTAACTTACTAAAGACTAAATTTTTATCATCTTTATCAAAATTATTCGCGATTATATTTTTTTGAAGTTCCTCTATCTCTAAAATTGCTTTGTGATGTGCTGTAATCTTATCAAAAAAAACAGGCAACAATTTTTCTTTAAATAGTGCAACTATAGTATTTTGTTGTATAGAAATAATTTCTTCCATAAATTATTTTAAAATATAAAGGTTTTTAATATAAGCCTTTATTTGAGTGCAAATTACAAAAGAATTTCGGTAATTTTAAGAATATTATTTGAGTTAATTTTTGTGAATTTTTCTGCATAAAAAAAGTGCAGCTTTTAAACTGCACTTTTAAGATATTTTTATTTAACAATTACGCCATTTGTTCTTCGTGTTTTCCTTCATAAACTTCTTCTACCAATTTTGCATTAAATGCTGGTAAATCGTTTGGATTTCTACTGGTTACCAATCCAGAATCTACTACAACTTCTTCATCTTTCCAGTTTGCACCAGCATTTATCATGTCTGTTTTAATAGATTTGTAAGAGGTAATATTTCTTCCTTCTAAAACACCTGCTTCTGCTAGCAACCAAGGTGCATGGCAAATTGCTGCTACTGGCTTATGATTGTCAAAAAACGATTTTACAAAATTTACAGCATCTTTGTTAGCTCTTAATGTATCTGGGTTTATAACGCCTCCAGGCAACATTAAAGCATTATAATCTGCTTGCGTAACTTCATCTAATGTTTTATCTACTTTGTATGCTTTTCCCCAATTTCCATCTGTCCAAGATTTAATTTCTCCAGATTTTAAGGATACAATATGTACGTTTGCTCCTGCTTTTTCTAATGCTTTTTTTGGTTCTCTTAATTCGCTTTCTTCAAAACCATTCGTTGCTAAAATTGCAACATTCTTTCTATCTAAATTTTCCATGTCTATGTTTTTAAGATTAAAATGAGCTTAGTATTTTACTAATTCATTTCAAAATTAAACATAAAAAGAAAGCATTGTTTGCTCAATAGATTTTGAGATTAACACAAACACTATGTTAAGAAAATCTTATCTTTTTAGCATCCAAGAAGCAGGGTCTAATTTTTCGGTATTTTTTAAAAGCACAAAAACTAAAGTAGTTTTACCATTTATTTTATCAGTAAAAATCTTCCCTAAACCTTCTCCTCTTTCAACTTTATCTCCTTTTTTTACGTAAGAATTTTCAAGGTGATTGTAAGA
>Ga0115565_10002609_pt1 | contig 13526 bp, 11 predicted proteins | sample COGITO_mtgs_1105_FD_87199 | JGI IMG/M metagenome (GOLD analysis project Ga0115565, IMG submission 87199) | Pelagic marine microbial communities from North Sea - COGITO_mtgs_110530 | ecosystem: Environmental > Aquatic > Marine > Epipelagic | place: Germany:Helgoland, sampling site Kabeltonne... | reverse complement strand
GCTTAAGACTTACTGAAACTTATATATTTCCTAATTTGGACGCCATTGCACCGCATATTGAAAAGACTACACCACTCTTTTTATGCATTAATAATGATATAGTTTTAACCAAAACGCTAGAAAACTCAACAACTGCCGTTCATACAGCACTTGTAAATGAAGCGTTTCCTAACCTAAACATTGCTGAGTTTTATTGGGATATTAGTCGGAATTCATCTAAAATCTTAGTCTCTATTGCTAGAAAAGAAACCGTACAATCACTATTAAAATCCTTAGAAAAGTTTCAAATTTTTCCATTTCAGATCGCTCTAGGTATTACTCATTTTTCTAATCTTATTACTTATATAGATAATGAAGATATCGTGTTGCCCACGCACCAGTTTATATTAGAAGAGAATAACTTTTTCACATACTCAAGAACTGTTAATTATAAGGAAAAAGAGCACTTAATAAATGGTTTGAAAATATCTAGCGACCATCTCTTGAGTTTTAGTCAAATCTTAGGGTACATAAATAATTGTCTTATATACACCAATCTTGAAAAGAAAAATAAGAATTTAAGTAATGAGCTAAAGAACAAACGCCTATTTAAAATTATAGGTGCAAGTGCACTACTCTTTTTTGGACTATTACTATTAGCAAATTTTGTATTCTATAACTTTTACAATACTGGGGTTTATGAACTAAGTATTATTGCTGAGGCAAATAATTCTCAAAAAAGTAAATTAGTTACTCTTCAAGAAATTGTAAATGAGAAAGAAGCAAAAGTTGCCATGATAACCAATAATATGGGATCCAATACTACCTATTATGTAGATGCGTTAGGTGAAAGCGTTCCCTACAGTATCTTATTAAATTCTATAGTATATCAGCCGCTGTTGAAAAAAATCAAACATAAAGCTCCAATTCTGTTAAAAGAAAATATACTTACCGTATCTGGAGTATCCAGAAATGTAGAAGATTTTTCAAATTGGATTAATATTATAGAAAATTATGATTGGGTTACTAAGGTTGAAACTCACGATTATGATTATAAGACGGCTAATTCTTCGCAATTTTCAATAGAAATTAAACTACGTGGTTCACACAAAAAATAAATTATTACTATTAGGTATATTTCTGATGATGCTCATTAGTTACTATGTAGCTTTAGAAAAAACAATTCTATTGCGAGGGGAATATATTTCCTTATCTAAACAAAGTAAGGCATCTAACCGTATACCAGCTACATTAGTTTCTCTGAAAAAAGAAAATGATTACTATACTACTATTTTAAAAAATACAAACGTTAATAATACTTCTGTGCAGAACAACCTTCTTCGTACAATAAATGGACAAGCTAAAGAGCACAACGTTAGAGTAATGGATATTAATGAACCTCATGTTCACCAAAAAAATACCACCACAAAAATTACCTATAATTTTAATTTAGAAGGAACTTTTACGGATATTGTAAAAATTATTTATAAACTAGAAGAAAAAAACTCTTTTGGCACAATAATACATCTGGACTTCAATAAAAGAAGAAATTTTAAGAGAAATAAGGAATATCTTAGCGCCATCGTATATATTCAACAGGTGAAATAAAAGTTGCGTACGCCTTCCATTGTGTATTTCTTATTTCACCAGAAACACTATTATGAATAAATTTATTTAGCTACCTTTCGCTAAATTTCAGATATATACATAAGTAAATTTAAAACGAATATCTAGTGCAATAGCAGCAAAAGAATTGCTGCTATTATAACAATCCGAAGCATGATTAAAACCTAAATAATACTGTAATGTATAATTATTTAACAAGACTCTTTGCCTTAAAGCCGCTTACATTCCTAAACCAGTAGAAAATTTAAACGGATAAGAAAAACCAGTTTTATGGCTTTCATACTATTAAAATCACTCCCCCTGCCCCAACGAAAAAGCCCTTCTTCCATCAAACTCGTATAAATTTTCAGTTTTAATAAGATCAAAACCATTGCTACTTAATACGGCTTGTAGCTCTAAAACATGATGAAAAGCAACCGAGCTAAATACTAAAGTTTCTGTATTAATTTTAGATGCTACCGCCACAAATCTACAACGCCAATGGTCTGTACAATAGGTTTCCTTAATCCCCCTAGGGTAAACTTTTACACCCCGGTTGGTAATCATTTTCAATTTCAAACGCTCACTTTTTAATTCTTCTAATCGTTCACCAATTTCATCGGGGTTTGTTCCTTTCCAGTCTATAAATATATCTACACCTACGAGTACTTTCTTTTGCTGCTTCCTACGATACTCAGGAATAGTGATCTTGCCAATTACGCTATCTAAAGTACTGCAAGGTAAATTAGTAGGCTTTTTATCCAAACGTGCTATAATCTCCTTAGCAAATGCCGCAGTCCCCACTTTTTTTGTACTCGTTGCTTCGTTAAAAATATCCGCAGTATGTAGACCATCTTCCAAAGTTACTAGCCAAGCGTTCTTAATAGTATTTGCAATTTGAGTTTGTCCAATATGCACTAGCATCGCTATAGCTGCATTTAACAAACCAGACGGGTTTGCGATATCCTTCCCTGCAATATCTGGGGTAGAGCCATGTATGGCTTCAAACATGGCTACCTTAGCTCCTATATTCGCAGATCCTGCCATACCTACAGAACCTGCAACTTCTGCTACTATATCAGAAATAATATCGCCATAAAGATTAGATGTTACTACCACATCATAGGCTTCTGGGTTGGCTGCCAATCTAGCCGCACCTATATCTATAATTTGAGACTCGCTATTAATCGCTGGATATTCTAAGGCTATTTCTTTAAAAACCTGATGAAACAAGCCATCTGTAAGCTTCATGATATTGTCTTTTACCATGCAGGTTACTTTTTTTCTCCCGTGAATTTTTGCATACTCAAAAGCATATCTTACAATTTTTTCGCACCCTGGTCTAGTTATCAACTTTAAACACTGTACAACATCTTGCGTTTGTTGGTGCTCTATACCAGCATATAAATCTTCTTCGTTCTCTCTAATAATTACTACACCTAACTTAGGAAAGTTGGTTTTCACATAAGGGTAAAGCGAAACAACAGGACGTACGTTGGCATACAAACCTAAAGATTTACGGAGTGTTACATTTAAACTCTTATATCCTTTGCCCTGTGGTGTAGTAATGGGTGCTTTTAGGATGATGTTACTTTCTCTAATAGCATCCCATGTGTGCGCTCCAATACCAGAAGAATTCCCACTTTCATACACCTTTTCTCCAAGTTCTATAAATACAGGAGCTATATTAGCCCCTGCCGCGACTAAAATTTGGAGAACAGCATCCATAATTTCTGGTCCTATTCCATCCCCTTTTGCGATAGCTACTTGCACCTTCTTAGCTACCTTAGTTTCTGTAAGCGCGCTACTTTGTATCCTTGTATTCATATGCTACAATTTTAGTTGAAACAAAGGTGTAGTAATTAGTACATATATTTTTATATATGTTTTTAATGTTATTCATAAACATTATTTATGAATAACAATGATGAAGAGGGTGTATATAAATATTTTAGAAATAGCGCATTAGCTACAAACAATGAGATTTATTAGAAAGAAGAAGGATTAAAAAAAAGCAGGTCGTAAGCCGGATTCTGTTTTCGTAGAACGAATCCCTATCATTTATCTAGGCTTCCAGTTACCCAGAAGCTCTAACCGCCTACCCTTCGGCTTGGGCGTGCCGCCCTTATAACACCGGTTTACATGACGTTTCACCGTATAGAGTTTACCTGGTTTCACTACAGCCGAACTGTACTTGCTTTCTGTTGCACTTGTCCTCACCTCTCGGCGGACGGGCGTTACCCGCTATACTGCACTATGGTGTCCGGACTTTCCTCGTCTCAATTAAATTAATCCGCGATAGGGTGACCTGCTTTTGCGCAAATGTACTGCAATTGTTCATAACTACTCGGTAGTATCATTTCTAATACCCTAAAGAATTATTCCCTATTTTTATCTTTACATACTTAATAAAATAGCATTTTGGAACCCTTTATAGTATCAGCCCGTAAGTACAGACCACAAACTTTTAAAGATGTTGTGGGGCAACAAGCCATTACAAACACGCTGCAAAATGCTATAAACAACAACCACCTTGCGCAAGCACTCCTTTTTTGTGGACCTAGGGGAGTTGGCAAAACTACCTGCGCGCGTATTCTGGCAAAGCAAATAAACGCAGATGGGAGTGAGCTAGCCGATGAAGATTTTGCTTTTAATATATTTGAATTAGATGCAGCGTCTAATAACACTGTAGATGATATTCGAAGTCTTATAGACCAAGTGCGCATACCACCGCAAACGGGCAAGTATAAAGTATATATTATAGATGAGGTGCATATGTTGTCTTCTAGTGCATTTAACGCCTTCTTAAAAACACTAGAAGAACCGCCTAAACACGCTGTATTTATTTTAGCTACTACAGAGAAACATAAGATAATACCCACCATACTTTCTAGGTGTCAGATTTTCGATTTTAAACGGATTACTGTAAAAGACGCTGCCATTTATCTTAAATATATTGCAGAAAACCAAGGTATAAATGCAGAGGATGATGCTTTGCATATTATCGCCCAAAAGGCGGATGGTGCTATGAGAGATGCACTTTCTATTTTTGATAGAGTAGTAAGTTTTTCTGGCAAAGAACTAACGCGCAGAGCTGTTACAGAGAATTTGAATGTGTTGGATTACGATACGTATTTCCAAGCAACAGATGCCATTCTATTACATCAAATTCCGCAATTACTACTTCTTTTTAATAAAACGCTTTCTTTGGGTTTTGATGGCCATCATTTTATTGGTGGCTTGGCTTCGCATTTTAGAGATTTAATGGTGTGTAAGCATCAAGATACCATTGCACTTTTAGAAGTAGGTGAAGGTGCGCAGAAACTATACAAAGAGCAGTCTATAAAAACTACAAATGAATTTTTACTAAAAGGATTAGATATAGCTAACGATTGTGACCTGAAGTATAAAACTAGCAGAAATCAACGTCTTTTAGTAGAATTAACGCTGATGAAACTTGCCTCTATCAATTTTGATGGAGAAAAAAAAAACACTAGTATTCTAAATACCGTCGATACTGATTTTATAGTCCCTGCCGCGTATTACGAAGCCCCTACGGTTGCAGAAAATACTGCGAAAGTTATACCACCTACCAAACCCGTACAGGCTAACGCTGTAAAAGTTACAGACGCTGAGCAAACGAGCATAGAAAAGCCGACTGAAAAGGGTACGCTTGCTACACCTGAATTTATAGAAAACGAACCCGTTTCTACTAATGTAGCTAACCCAAAAGTCCTTGCTACACCAACCCCTATAAGTACCCCTCCAGAACCGCCCACTAAACAAAGTATTAAACCTGCTGGTAGAAGAGTGTCTGGTTTATCTATTTCTAGCCTAAAGGCGAAGAAAGAGCATGAATTGAATAGGATTGAAGTGGTGGTAGATGAAAATAATCTACCTAAAACACTATTCACAGAGGATCAATTACAAAAGCATTGGGCAGATTTTGTAGATTATGTAGATGCGAAGGGTCAGAAAATATTAGCGTCTAACCTTAATGCAGATACCCCAAAATTGAAGGATAATTTTGTTATTAGTATTGAACTTCCTAACGATACGATGAAAAAAGAGATTGAACGGGAGAACTTTGAGCTTATGGAGTTCTTACGAAGTAAGTTAGACAACCATTCTATCCGTTTAGAAATTAGCGTAAATGAATCAGTAGCGAAAAAGTTTGCTTTTACACCAGAAGAAAAATACGAAAAACTAAGAGAGAAGAACCCTGCTATAGATTTACTACGAAAAGAGTTCGACTTAGATTTATAACTTCTTGCGTAAAGCCAAAGCATACACAAAATGCACTAGAGAGATGATTAGCAAACCAAAAGCTTCCCTCCCTAATTCTACTGCGGTAATATTTCCATCTTCCAAATCAAAGCCTTGAAAGTTGCTAGGATACAAATTAACAAACCCTATAAAACATAGAATACCAATGGCTAGGGGAACGCCAATTTTAAGTTTATTAAGTGCAAATAATACTGAGGTGATTGCTGCAAATCCATAGATTAAAATCCATACCACCACATCGGGATCGTTGTACTGTAATACGGCACCTACTACAAATAAAATAGCAAATAATCCTCCTAATAATTTAAATCCTAACTTCATATGAATCTACTTTAAAACCTGATTTTCAATTACTTTAAATATTTCCGTAGCATCTATTGCGATATTCGCAATACCTGTTGTGTTGTTCGTAATTAGAATTGGATAATCCCCTTTATCTTCTGGAATTCTCCCATGAGAACCTTTTATAAGGGTAGCATCTATTGGGATAATATTCATTACCGTTCTAAATCCTAATTTCTTTTTAGCCAGCTTTCCAACAACTTTAGCCATAACTAATTTATCTTTCGGATCGGTCATCATTTCTACAGGGTCATATCCTGGCTTTTTATGAATATCTACCATTCTAGCATAGTCAGGTGCCTTTTTATCGTCTAACCAAAAGTAGTAAGTAAACCATGCTTTATCTTCTGCAAGTACTACCAAATCTCCGCAACGTTCATGCTGTAAATGCGCAGTACTGATTTCCTCGCCAGAGAGTACTTTTTCTACACCATCTATTTGCTCTAAAATGCGCTTAACGGAATCTATAGCATCCTTATCTTTTACATACACATGAGCAATTTGATGATCTGCTGCTGCAAATGCGGCACTTGCGCCTGCATCTAAAAGCTCCAAACCTCTTTCTACTCGTACGCTCAGTAATCCATTTTTTCGTAAAACCCTATTAATGTGTATAGGCTTGTTTACATCAGTGATTCCGTATTCTGATAATAATATAACATTTGCACCTGTCTTTTCGTAGTGCGTTACCAGCTGCTCTACTACCCTATCTATCTCATTCAAATCTTTAGAGATAAGCCCAAAATCTATTCCGTGGCGTTGTAAATTATAATCTAAATGTGGTAAATAGATGAATGTTAATGTAGGATCGTGTGCTATATCAGTTTGTATGGCAGCATCTGCTATCCATTGCGATGATTTTATAGTGGTTTTAGGACCCCAAAACTGAAATAGCGGAAAAGTGCCTAAGGTATTTTGTAAAGTATCTCTCAACTCCGCTGGGTGGGAATATACATCTGGAATCTTACGCCCATCTGCTAAGTAGTTTGGACGGGGTGTTACGCTGTAATCTACTGTAGAATACATATTGTACCACCAAAAATGATTAGCGCAGGTAAAGTTAGGATCTTTAACTTTTAATACGTCCCAGATTTTTGGCTGTTGCACTAAATGGTTAGACTGTCTCCAAAATTTAATCTCACATTCATCCTTAAAATACCATCCATTACCAACAATGCCATGCTCAGAAGGCCATTTTCCTGTAAGATAAGTGGTTTGTGCAGAACATGTTAAAGCGGGCAATACGGGCTTAATGTAACTAAATTGTCCTTTTTCTAGAAATGCTTTTATGAAAGGTGTGTGCGTTCCAATGAGTCTTTTAGTAAGCCCCACCACATTTATAACCACTGTTTTTTTCATACTAAAACTGTTCTTTTAACCAATTGATTTCCCGTATTATAGATTTGTTTAGGTCTTCTTTTAATTCAACAGGCAAAACATCCCAAGTGTAGGTTTCTATTTCTAGATGGGTTGTTATTTTTTCGTCTTTTAAAAAGGATATCGTTTTTAAAATTTGATCTTGGGTGGAATATAGCACTCCAAATTTTTCTAAGAAAATAGGGATATGAAAATGCGCTCGCAGTTCTTCAAAAGTTTCTTTACTTTCTAACACCGCAGGCAAATCGTTATAGGTTGCTACTTTTAGATGCTTCTTATGGGTGACTTGGTGCAAATAGGTAGGCTCGTTAAATTTGGAAAGCAATTGCCAAACCTCATCATCAATGGTACTATTAAATAGTATTTTTAAAGCGGCACTTACCTGTATTTTACCTACCAGAATATCAGCAGATTTAAATTTAGTAAAAGTATCTCTTGGCGCTTCGTATGCTAAAGAGAAATGACAAATATCATAACAAACAGTAAGGTGTCTTTTAATAAGGTGCGTAACCTCATCAGGAGTTAATTCTAATGCATCTGTTAATAATACCGTACCAACGGGAACTAAATAATTAGCAAAGAATGAAACTACCTCATTGCTATTCTCTAAGAGTCCGTCTGGCTCTGGCTCTATATCTAAATGCAGGTAAACCCCTGTAGCTTGTTCTATTTCATAAAGATGCTTCGCTACAGCTATCATTTGCTCCGCTCCTTTTAAAAGGGCTAACTTTTTATCTTTATCTGTGGTGTACCAATGCTTATAACTTATAGGAGAGGTAGAAACCCCGCCAGACATCCCTTGTGGAAGCAGCAGTGCCAATTGGTCAAATAAGCGAATTGTATACGTTAATCGGTCTTCTGTTGTCCAATCTGGGGCGTGTACTTGGTCTTTTACCGCTTCATCATGAAAATTCCCGTAAGGAAAACCGTTCATGGTAAATACATAGCAATTATTTTCTACTAACCATGTCTTAAAATCTGCTAGATGATGTTCTTCGTTTAACTCTTCGCTCGCTTTATTAGAAAGCCGAAGTCCTAAACCAAACGGAATTTTAGGGGCTACTTCACTTTTTATTTTTGGTACGTGTTTTTGTATGTTTTCAAAAGTACGTTTCCAGTCTTGCCCAGGATGCACATTAGTACAATAAGTAATGTGAAAAGAGTCTTTAAAGTACATTTTTATTTTTTTGAGTTTGCAAATGCATTTAGCTTGCCAATAGACTGGCGCATTAAATTCATATCTATACTATGCACATCGTGCTTAATACCAATACCCGCTATAAGCGTAATGGTTAATTTACCGCCTAAATGCTCTCTAAATTCCTCAATACCTACTAGTAGTGCTGTTTCGTCCTCTTTATTATTTACAGGTAGGGAAATATCAAAACCAATAGCTTCAAGAACACTCCATATTTGAGAGAGCGCTTCTTTAGATATAAGCCCTAACAAATGTGCGTAAGTTACATCTAAGGCGATTCCTTTGGCTACCGCCTCGCCATGCCGTAAATCAAATGTTGTAAGGTATTCTAGTTTATGTGCTGCCCAATGTCCAAAATCTAAGGGCCTAGAAGAACCCTGCTCAAATGGGTCGCCCCCTTGAGAGATATGCTCCATGTGCATGCCAGCACATTTGTGAATTACCTGTTGCATTACCGGCATATCTCGATTCCTTAATGCTAGTGCATTTTCTACGATGTAATGAAAGAAAGACGCATCCTTAATAAGGGCTACTTTTATTGCTTCTGCAATACCCGAAATCCAATCTCGCTGTGCTAGTGTGCTAAGAAAATTAGTGTCGTTTATAATAGCGAACGGTACTGAAAATGTGCCTAGAAAGTTCTTTTTCTTAAAAGCGTTTACACCATTTTTTACGCCTACAGCGGCATCATTTTGCGCCAATACTGTTGTGGGAATTCTAATAAACTTTACTCCTCTATGCGCAATGGCTGCTGCGTAGCCCGCCATATCTATGACTGCACCACCACCTATGGCTACTACAAAAGAATGCCTACAAATAGCATTTTCATTAATCTCTTGGAGAACTTCTGCTACATATGATTCTTGATGCTTTGCGTATTCTCCACCTTTGATTACAATATTCTTGGTGTATGTAATGCTATCGCTATACTTAAAACAATACGCCTTAATTTGAGATGCCAAATCTGTATGATGTGTTAGCACCCCATCATCTATAACAAAAAGTAATTTTATAGGCTCTTCTGGAGCAATATTCTTGAACAGATTTACAAAGGTATTATTCCCCGCTTCAAAAATGCCTTGGGTAAATTGTAGTTGGTACGTATACGCCACCGTAAAAGTCTGCGTGATGGTCTTTAATTCCATAAGTCTAGGTTACTGCAAATAGTTTTGTCAATAAAAGAGCGCAAGGCAACAACACTAAAACTGCTAATCCTATGTATATAGACCCAAAACCTACTGCCCAACAAGCATTCATTACCACTAGGGATAACACGCCTGCCTTCACTGCAGCTTTTATATGTGCTGGCGAATTCTCTTGATAAGCTTTTATCAATGGCTTAAAAATTAAGAAAGCGAATAATAGTAAGAATGGACTCGCAATATGCATTTGGTCTGTCTCTTTTATCATTATAAACGCTAAAGACCCTATTACTATTGCATACAGCAGCCCTGCTAAAACAATATGATTTTTATTATCCCCATGAACTTCGCCTCTACTTATTAGGGTAATGGCAAAAATATAGAGAATAGGAATACAAGCAATCCACCACAAGGAAGTACTACCCAAAATGGCAGTTCCTAAAAATAAATTTAAGCCTCTGCAAATACCCATACATAAAGGACCAAAAAATCCATGTTTTTTTGCTGCGGCATCATATAAAATAATAGCAGCAGCCAATGCCATAGCTATATAGCCAGTTAGGCTAGACACAATACAGGCAACTACCCAACCGATTATCAATAATACAACACCGTACAAGCTAGCCATTTTTACGGAAACTACGCCGCTTGGTATGGCTCTTTCTGGTCTTTCTACAGCGTCTAGTTTGGCATCAAAAACATCATTTAAGGCAACGCCTCCTGCATATAAAAACACAGATGAAAAGACCAAAAATGCTATTTGCTGAATATCCGCCAAGCTGGCGGATGATAGTTCCTTTTCAAAAAAATAATACCCTATGGATACCCCTGCAATAATATCTGCGGCGGCTGTTGGTAGATTGGCAGGTCTTGCCAACCTTGCTAAACCCATAAGTTTTTTTCGCATATTATAGTATTTGGTCTTTATCTACACGTGGTGCCTGACCACGAAGTACACTATTGTCTTGAAAAAATTGCGACTGGTCTACGCCTGTTGGTTTTAACCAATGCGTCTCTTTCATTTTCCCATTTTTACCAAAAGCATCTAGTGCGTTCTGGTAACAAGTTTTGATCACATCTTCTCTAGCAATTCCCTTTTTCAACATTAAAGATGCTGTTTTTGGCACTGCCAACGGGTCGCTTACACCCCAATCTGCAGAGCTGTCTACAATAATATTGGTGCTTCCAAATTTACGAACCACCTCTACCATGCGCTCATTACCCATTTTTGTCTTAGGGTAAATAGTAAAAGCTGCGATAAATCCTCTGTCTAAAACCTCTTTTACCGTTTCTTCATTATTATGATCTATAATCACATTAGAAGGGTCTAGACCATGCTCTAAGCAAACCTCCATACTTTTTATAGTACCCGCCTTTTTATCTCTATGTGGTGTGTGCACTTGCACAGTCATATCTAACTCTCTAGCCATGTCTAACTGCATTCTAAAATACTTGTCTTCCGCAGGCGTTTGGTCATCATACCCAATTTCGCCAATGGCAACCACGTTTTCCTTATATAAATAAAGAGGAAGCAGCTCCATTACTTGTTCAGATAAAGCTTCGTTATTTGCTTCTTTGGAATTTAGCCCAATGGTGCAATAATGTTTTATACCAAACTGGCTAGCTCTAAAAGGCTCCCACCCCACCAAACTGCTATAATAATCTTGAAAAGAGCCTACTTGGGTTCTTGGTTGCCCTAACCAAAAAGAGGGTTCTATAATTGCTACCACGCCTGCTGCTGCCATTGCTTCATAATCGTCTGTAGTACGTGAAGTCATATGTACATGCGGGTCTATAAACATCAATTTATCTTCCATATTCTAATTTTTTAGGGTATTCCAAGTAAGTTCGTTGGCTATTATTTTCTCTTTTAGCAATGGGTACGCTTCTAGTAATTTTTCTGCTTCTGCATTATTTGAATTGAAACAGCACAAAGCTCCTGCCCTATTCTCAAATATATCATCACTTGCAAGCAATTGCATCATGTCCGCTAATAAAGTCTCATTTAAAAACTTGGTTACAGGACGCCAAAACAAAGGATCTATTTTTCTAGTTGCCGCCCATCGCTCGTGGGCATAGTCAGATATAATTCTTGTAAGTTCTTTATTCGCACGGGTATCTATTGATACTATCATAGATAAATCCCGCTCCATAAATGCTGCCTTCAAATACATTTGGTTCCACTGCTGGTCGTTAAAATAAGTAGCAGGGTATGGATTATTAAGTGTTATGGCGTCAAATACCTCCGCTATATTAGTACGGAGTGCTTCCACTGCTGTATTCTTGAAGAGTTCTGCCTGAGGCAGTAAATAAATAAACTTTAAGAAAGTTACAAGTTCCCCTGTATCTGCAATTTCTATAATAGTAGCTACTTTAGACTGAAAAAAGATAGTATCCTCATCTAATACTTTAACCAAGAGATACATTCTGCTAATTTCTAAAGCAGTTGCAGCCCTTTCAAATATACTACCATCTGCTAACTGTAGATCAAAAGTTCCCTTCGTTTCCACATCAAATTTAGTTGCCAATTGGCTATAGGTTAAAAACAAATCTCTGCCCGATTTCTGCTCTATTATTTTGTCGATTTTTTCGTTTAGCCATTTTACAGAATCTTCTGTACCATGCTTACTTACCAAGGGGAAAATCTTTGCGCTAACCAACATATTCTTGAAATACAATTTGTTACGAAAATAATTATTAAAACCTATTAAGTCCTACTTTTGTGGTGTAAAGGGTGTTTTTAGTAGCCTAGATTTTTTAATACTTACAACGTAAATTACTATGTTAGGACTAAAACTGCCTACAGACCCGCGCTGGGTGAATATTATAGAAAAAAATATTGATGATATTTTAACCGATCATGCCTACTGCGAGCAAAAAGCAGCGAGTACCGCTATCTCTCTAATTGTCTCTTTTCCTGAGTATACAGCTCTTGTTAAGGAAATGGCAGCACTTTGCCGTGAAGAAATGGGGCATTTTAAAATGGTACACGATTTACTCTTAGAACGTGGCAGCACCTTAGGTAGAGATCGTAAAGATTCTTATGTTTTAGCACTTATTAAATTCTTTCCCAAAGGCGGTAGTAGAACTACGCAACTTGTACACCGGCTTTTATATGCGGCTTTAATAGAAGCTAGAAGCTGCGAGCGTTTCAGATTGCTATCTGAGCATTTGGAGGATAAAAAACTAGCCGATTTCTACCATAAATTAATGGTAAGCGAAGCGGGCCATTATACCATGTTCTTAAAATTTGCACGAACTTATGGTGATGTTGCTACCGTAAATATCAAATGGGAACAGCTTTTACAATTTGAAGCGGAGATTATGAAAACGTTGGAGAATAAGGAGCAGATTCATGGGTAGGGGATTCTAGAAAGTGATTCATTAGTAGTTATAGGAATTTCTCTGTGTGATTTGATTGCTTACTGAGGCTCTAGTTGGTTGTTTTAACAAGTTGGACTACCTAATAAATTTGGTGCTATTTTGCCGAGCTACTTTTTTATTAAAACCTCTCAGTTTTATTTCCATTTCTAGCGGCGAGAGATATATAATTGGTCTTATGACTTAAAATTAAAACGATATAACCACTCGTGTTT
>Ga0115565_10002606_pt1 | contig 13530 bp, 12 predicted proteins | sample COGITO_mtgs_1105_FD_87199 | JGI IMG/M metagenome (GOLD analysis project Ga0115565, IMG submission 87199) | Pelagic marine microbial communities from North Sea - COGITO_mtgs_110530 | ecosystem: Environmental > Aquatic > Marine > Epipelagic | place: Germany:Helgoland, sampling site Kabeltonne... | reverse complement strand
TGCAAATAAAACCCCATGAAATGTACTTGTAAAAACATATGAAGCATTGCTATAGTAACCCAAAAACTCTAATGGATCTAATACCATTATATTTTCATCACACCAACTATATTTATTATTAAAACCTATAGAAATTATTTTTAGAGAATTACTCTTTGCAAACTCTTTAATTTCAGAAACATCTTTTTCTGTATGCTCAAAAGCATAAATAAGTAGGTATTTATCATTTAATTTAGGTTTAATTTCATAATCTGAGTAATCAAAAATTAAACAAGGGTCTAAAACTATTTCGCTATCAAAATTTAACTTTTGTAAGATTCCCGCAGAATTCTGGTCTCTAACAGAAATGCTATAAAAATCTGATACACCTTCTTTTACGTATGAAGGAATTGGTTTATTAACGTCTGAATTCCCCATACTAGCTGCATACGAGATTAAACTTTTACCTTCTAAACCTTTTCCAAAGTATATAGGATCATGTCCTACAAAAGGTGTTGAATAATTCCAAACAATATCTGCACCAACAATTACAATATCAAAATCTGATTTATCAAGACTTTTAACATCAGTTGTTAGCTTTTTCATACCAAACCTTTCTTGAGCTTTTTTAAATTTAAAAAATCTTTTTATATTCATAGGAATATTAGTCACATTCTTTTTAACAAATAGTGCTTTGTATTCATTTTTTAGGTGTGCTTTGTTTCTGTAATTAATTACTTCAACACTATGCCCTTCATTTTGAAGATGTTTCCAAAGTGCAAAAACTTGTAAATATGCACCATGATTAACTACTGTGGGAAAGGTTAATATACCTATTTTCTTACTCATATTAAAATATTTTTTTTATACTTTTAAAATTAAATATCGCACTGTTTTGGATATAAAAAATTGACCTTGTTTTCTTACTAAATAGAAAGAAAAGATTTGAGGCTACAAAAATAGCAAATAAAGTACTAAATGCAGCTCCATTAATTCCATATTTTGGAATCAAAATAAAGTTGCAACATAGATTTACAATCATTCCTAAAACATTTCTATACAAAGAAAGTTTAGTGTAATTTTCTGCAACCATCCATTTACCATTTACATATCCCATAGAAACAAAGACACCTGCTAAAGACAAAATTGAAAGACTTTCGTGAGAGTTAGCGTACTGATTACCAAATAATAGGTAAACTATGTATTCAGAAAAAAAGAACAAAAATGCACTAAAAATTAAACCAATCCAACCAGTAACAAAAAACACTCTCTTTAATCTTTCATTATAAAGTGATAAATCAACGCTTCTTGCTTTTAATATAGCAGGAAAAAGCACACTGCTTATAATCATAGGTATAAAATACCAAGATTCTGCAATTTTCACTCCAATAGAGTAATAACCTAGTTCTTCTAAAGACAACATTTCTTTTATCATTACTTGATCTAATCTCATATACAACATAATGGCACCAGAAGAAATCATTAATGGCCATGAATCTTTTAACATATTTAAAGCATAATTCTTATCAAAAAGAAAAATTTCACCTACCTTTAAAGATGTGTAAGTTTTATAATGTAAAAAGTAAAAAAATGCAAGTAGAAAAAAGATTAATGTATCTAGAACTACAAAACTAATTAAGGAAGCTTCATAATAGATTAAAAATAACTTTGTAATAATCAATATCAACTTACTTATCATCAAAATAAGACTAATATATTTAATATTTACAATTGCCTGAAAGTAGTTTACAAACACATTAAATGGTTGCTGAATTAAGCCAAGGGACACAACAAGAACTATTAACTTTATTTCTGTTGTATCATTAGAAAAATAACTAAGACTATTTATTATAACTCCAATAAAAAAATAGGCTACAAACTTTAATATAAATGCTGTAGATATAATTAAATTAGAATTGCGCTCTTTTTTTATAACTTCTCTAATAGTAATATTATCTAAGCCTAAACTTATTAAAAAACCAAACATACCCACATAACTTTGAGAGTAAGTTAAAATACCATAATGTTCTGGACCTAAATATCTAGCTAAGAAAACTCCTATTAATAGTACACTTGTTAAATTGATTAATTTTTCTAAAAATGTCCAAAGAAAATTTAAACTATACTTATTTTTTATTAAACTTGTTAAATTAGACATATAAACTTAAAATCATTTTTTTATACCACAAAAATCTAACACAATTTTTTCCTCAGAAAAATTTAAATCTTTAAATTCATTATGTGCTACAAGAAATACTATAATATCTGATTTTTCTACTGCTTCTTTGTAGTTAGTAATTTTAAATACCTTATGGTCCTCAATATTTGGTTCAACAATAAAATAATCACCATCATTATCGTTTTGTAAAACCTTGTTGACAATATACTTTGCTGGTGATTCTCTTAAATCATCAATGTTCGGTTTGAACGCCAAGCCCATCAACGCTATTTTTGGCTTTCTTCCGTGCTGTAATTCAAACTTTAATTTTTCTGTTTGAATTTTTTCTGCACACCAAAATGATTTGTAGTTATTTACTTCTCTAGCTGTACCTATAATTTTAGATTCCATTGGGTAGTCTGACACAATAAAATAAGGATCGACTGCAATGCAATGCCCCCCAACGCCACAACCTGGTTGTAGAATATTAACTCTAGGATGTTTATTGGCTAAATTTATTAGCTCCCAAACATTAATCCCTGCTTTGTCACAAATTAATGACAATTCATTGGCAAATGCTATTTGAACATCTCTAGAAGAATTTTCAGTTAATTTGCACATTTCTGCAGTTCTTGCATTGGTAGCGTGCAGTTCTCCTTTGACAAATTGTTTATAGAAAGCTATTGCTTTTTCAGTTGATTTTTCATTAACCCCTCCAATAACTCTATCATTATGGACTAATTCATGCATCACATTTCCAGGCAAAACTCTTTCTGGGCAATACGCAATATTTAATTTATTTTCTAATTCTGGGCGTAAGCTATAAATAAGATGCATCATCTTTTCTGTAGTTCCGATTGGCGAAGTAGATTCTATGATATACAAATCACCTTCCTTTAAAAACGGAATGATGTTTTTTGTCGCTGCTTCTACATAAGAAATATCAGGCTCGTGATTTCCTTTAAAAGGAGTTGGCACTACAATTAAATAGATATCTGCTTCTACTGGTTTTACATCAGCTCTTAAAAAACCTCTTTTAACAGCTTCCGCTACAGCAATATCCAAACTTGGTTCTACGATATGAATCTTACCTTTATTAATCGTGTCTACTACTTTTTGATTGACATCTACTCCATGCACTTGAATTTCATTTTGTGCAATTAATGCGGATGTTGGTAAACCAATATACCCTAATCCAACTGTTACAACTTCGACTTTATTCATCTTAAATATTTGCTATAAATTCAATTATTCTTTCACAAGCTTTTCCATCACCATAAGGATTATGCAAAGAACTCATAGAATTATATGTATCTACATTATCTAATAATTCCTGTGTTTCCTTAATAATTTTTCCTGTATTGGTGCCTACTAAAATTACAGTTCCTGCATCAACTGCCTCAGGTCTTTCTGTGGTGTCTCTCATTACCAAAACTGGTTTCCCTAAACTTGGCGCTTCTTCTTGAACACCTCCACTATCTGTAATTATCAAATATGATTGATTCATTAACCATACAAATGTAGGATAAGAGAGTGGTTTAACTAAATAAATGTTTTTAATATCTTTTAATAATTCATTTACTGGTTTGAGAACATTAGGATTTAAATGTACAGGATATATGATTTCTACATCAGGGTTATTTACCGCTATTTCCTTAAGAGCTGAACAAATATTAATAAAACCTTGCCCATGATTCTCTCTTCTATGTCCTGTAACTAAAAGAATTCTACTATTAAAATTCACTTTATTTTTAAGATCTATTGTTTCATCATTTTCTAAACTTTCAACTCTACTTGAACTCTCTAACAAGGCATCAATAACTGTATTTCCAGTGACTAAAATAGTGTCTTCTGATATGTTTTCTAATAATAAATTATTTTTAGATTTTAAAGTTGGGGCAAAATGATACGTAGCAACTCTACCTGTAACTTGTCTATTCATTTCTTCTGGAAAAGGAGACAACATATTATTTGTTCTTAAACCTGCCTCTACATGACATACTTTCGCTCCAGCATAAAAACCAGCAATACTTGCTGCCATAGTAGTTGTGGTATCACCGTGAACATATACAAAATCCGGTTTAAAAGATTCTAATATTGTCCTTAAACCAGATATTACCTCTCCCGTTAAATTATACAAATTTTGATTTGGCTTCATTAAACTTAAATCAAAATCTGGCATAATATCAAAGAAATCTAAAACTTGATCCAACATTTCTCTATGCTGACCTGTCACACAAACTTTAGTCTCAAAACGATTGTCAGCTAAAAACTGATTCACTAATGGAGCCATTTTAATAGCTTCTGGCCTAGTTCCAAAAATAATAAGGTTTTTTTTCATAAATTAAATCTTAAAGCATAAGAAATACCCTCTTTACAGAGCTATTCAGCCTGTTTCAATATTTCATGACCAGCTTTCAACAAATCAACATCTTTTCTCATTAATGATACATCTCCTTGCATCATATCTTTTACTAAAGAAGCTAAATCGTGTTCTGGTATCCATCCTAGTTTATTTTTTGCCTTAGAAGGATCTCCAATTAATAAATCGACTTCAGTTGGACGGAAGTAAGAAGGATCTACTGATAAAACTTCTTTACCAATTTCTACTAGAAAATCTTTATGATTACAAGCTGTTACATATGCTTTCTCTTCTACACCCTCTCCTTTAAAGGCAACTTCTATACCTACTTCCAGAAAAGCCATACGAACAAAATCACGAACAGTAGTTGTTTCTCCAGTAGCGATAACCCAATCTTCTGGTTCATCAGCTTGTAAAATCATCCACATCATGCGTACATAATCTTTAGCATGTCCCCAATCACGTTTCGCTTCTAAATTTCCTAAAAACACTTTTTCTTGTAAACCTAATGCAATTTTTGCTACTGCACGCGTAATCTTTCTTGTAACAAACGTTTCCCCTCTTCTAGGTGACTCATGATTAAACAAAATACCATTACAAGCAAACATAGCATACGCTTCACGATAATTTTTAGTGATCCAAAAGCCATATATTTTAGCCACTCCGTATGGTGAACGAGGATAAAATGGAGAAGATTCATCATAGAAACCTTTTTCATTTTTGTTTTCTGGCATCCCTCCATATAACTCTGAAGTTGATGCTTGATAAATTCTTGTTTTCTTTTCTAAACCTAATATACGTACAGCTTCTAATATTCGTAAAGTTCCTAAACCATCAACATTCCCAACATACTCAGGAGTATCAAAAGAAACTGCCACGTGAGACATCGCTCCCAAATTATAAATCTCATCGGGTTGTGTTTCTTGGATAATACGCGTTAAATTCATGGCATCCGTTAAATCACCATAATGTAATTTAAAACGTTGGTTAGGATCATGAGGATCTTGGTATAAGTGGTCTACTCGATCTGTATTAAACAATGAGGATCTTCTTTTAATACCATGCACCATATAGCCTTTTTCTAATAATAACTCTGCTAAGTATGAACCGTCTTGTCCTGTAATTCCTGTAATTAATGCTACTTTCATAGTTTGCTATTTTGTTGTTTGTTGTTGGTTGTTCGTTACTCACGATAAACAATAAACGAAAATCATGAACGATATCAGCCAAACGAATCTACATTTTTACTTCCTTAATATCTTCAATATTTTCTACAAACCATTGATAAGTTTTTTCGATTCCCTCTTGTAATTCTATTGTATATTCCCAACCTATGTTTTTCATTTTAGAAACATCCATTAACTTCCTTGGAGTGCCGTCTGGTTTTGTTGCATCCCAAATAATATTACCTTGATGCCCAACAACTTTTTGTATCGTTTCTGCCAATTCTTTAATCGCAATATCTCTGCCTGAACCTACATTGTATAAATGCTCTGGCAATTTATTTTCTAAAGCATACACAACTGCTTCTGCCATATCATCTACAAATAGAAATTCACGCATTGGTCTACCACTTCCCCATAAAACTACATCTGAGTGATTGTTGTTTTTTGCTTCGTGGAATTTACGAATCATTGCTGGTAAAACATGAGAAGTTTCTAAATCAAAATTATCAAAATACCCATATAAATTAGTAGGCATTAAACTTGCATAATCTTTGCCAAACTGATTCCTTATTGCCTGACATGTTTTTACACCAGTTATTTTTGCAATCGCATACCATTCATTTGTAGGTTCTAAAGTATCAGTTAATAAATATTCTTCTTTTAGAGGCTGTGGCGCAAACTTTGGATAAATACAAGAACTTCCTAAAAATATAAATTTCTCGATGTTACTCTTTAAAGCGGTATCTATAAGGTTATTTTGAATTTGCATATTCTCCATCAAAAATTGATACGGAAAATCATTGTTAGCTAGAATTCCACCAACTTTCGCAGCTGCATCGATGACTACTTCAGGTTTTTCTTTTTCAAAAAAATCAAGAACACTTTGCTGATTCTTTAAATCTAATTCGCTACTCGTTTTGCCTAGTAATTTTGAATACCCTTTTTTTTCTAATGCTCTCCAAACCGCAGATCCCACCATGCCTCTATGACCTGCAATATATATTTTCACATCTTTATTCATAAAATCTATTTTTTCAACAAGCAAGAGGGTGAATCTATTTTATTACATAAACCATTATTAAGTTGAATTTCTAATGCTCTGCAAACCGGTACTTTTGGAATAGACTTATTATCCCTATTTTCAAAGCCCAAGTAAAGCTCTTTGAAATAATTTTTATAAATATATTTCATAGAATCAAATTCAGCTTTGTATTTATCAACAGGAATAAATGCTTTTTTTAAAGCTATTGTATTTTGCAAAATAAGTAAGCGTTCATTTTCTTTTTGAAATTCTTTAGCGCATTTTAAACTTGATTGTAAATCATTATTAACAACAAAAAAAACACCTACTGTTGCCTTGATGCTGTTGAGATACTCTAAATACCCTTTATGAATTGGATTGAAGTCTTTGGAAACAATTATTGCTTTCTTTTTCATAGTTCCTTCTTACAATTTATTATGTTACAAATATATACTTTATTTTTTAGTGACAAAAGGATGTTTTTCCCCTTTTACCATAATTGTAGTATTCCTAATATTTTGGGCTATTTTTATGGATTCCTTTGCATCGTCTAATCCAAAACCTTCTCCTTTTAAAATTTTTTGATAACTCTTTGTATGTAATTCTGTAAAACCGGAGCTAAATTCTAATTCCTCCTTATTAATCGTAATGGAGCGAAAAGTTCTTTGCCCAATTGCTTTAATTTCTGCTGGCAAAGAATCTTCATCAATCGATAAAAACCAACGCACACGTGCTTTTTCAAACTCTAAATAGCCTGCAGATTTGTCTTTTTCTCTTAAATGCACCCTATTTTCTTGAACCTCTCCAAAAAGCCAAGACAACATGTCAAAAAAATGGATTCCTATGTTGGTTGCAATGCCTCCTGATTTACTTTCGTCTCCTTTCCACGAAATATCATACCATTTTCCTCTTGAAGTGATGTAGGTTAAATCAACTTCAAATTTTGTATTCGAAACATCCATATCAATCTTTTTCTTTAAAGCGATAATACTTGGATGCAATCGTAATTGTAAAATCGTATGAATTTTTTGACCAGATTCTTTTTCTATATCCAATAAGGCATCTACATTCCAAGGATTTAAAACCAGTGGTTTTTCGCAGATAGCATCTGCCCCACTTCTCAACGCCATCCTTATATGAGCATCGTGTAAATAATTTGGAGTGCAAATACTTACATAATCCAATCTTGTACCTTGTCTTTTTATTTTTTCTATATGACGATCAAAGCGTTCAAATTCAACAAAAAAATTAGCATTCGGAAAATAACTATCCATCACACCCACGCTGTCAAACTTATCTAAAGCACATAATAGATTATTATTTGTATCTTTTATAGCTCTTAAATGCCTTGGAGCGATGTAACCAGCTGCTCCTATCAATGCAAAGTTTTTCATTTTTTTGTTCTATGTTTTACGTTATTCGTTGTTCGTTATTCGTTGGTCTTTGTTCGTGATTCGTTGTTCGTTATTCATTGGTCGTGATTCGTTGTTCGTTATTCATTGGTCGTGATTCGTTGGTCGCGATAAACGAGAAATGGTAATCGTTAAGCGAAAAAACTACTTCAACGATTTTATCAATTTATACAACATCATTTTGATTCTGGTACACAAAATATTTAATTCAGAATACTCTTCATTTGAAATATAGCTTAAATCTTTCGCTAAAAATAATTGATAATTTGTTTCCTCTAAAGATCCTTTTGCAATATATAAAAACTGAATAAATTCTTTTTTATATTGTCTTCCTTGACCTTCAATTATATTTGTTGGAACACTACTTGAACTTCTTCTAACATGACTTATTAAACCATATAATTCTGAAGAAGGAAACTTTTTAGAAATCATATATACTTTCAAAGTTAATTGATGTGCTAATTTCCATACTTTAAGATTATTTTCCATATTTTTTTCGTTATTCGTTATTCGTTATTTGTTATTCGTTGATCGTTGGTCGCCTTTCGTTGGTCGTTTTTTGCGATAAACGAAAATCGTTGTTCGAAAATAGCTGGTCATTATTCGTTTTACGAGAAACGGCAAACAATGGACGAAAGACGATAATCGAGAAACGATGTACGAAAAACGTTAATCGGTAAACGATAAAACCTACAAACTTTTATCCTTTATTTCTAGAAAATTCTTAATATCATAAATTACAGATTTTTTCTTTCTTAGATTTGAAATTTCAATAGTTTTAAATTGTTGATGAGCTACAGCTAAAACAATAGCTTCATATCTATGATTTTCTAAATTCTCCAGAAGGTCAATTTCATATTCATTTTTAACTTCTTCTTTTTTAGCCCAAGGATCATAAATATCAATATGAACTCCATAACTTTTTAAAGACAAATACATATCCATTACTTTCGTATTTCTTATATCAGGACAATTTTCTTTAAAAGTAATCCCAAGAATTAAAACTTTAGATCCTTTAACTTTTACCTCTTTATGAATCATTAACTTAATAACTTCGGATGCAATATACCCTCCCATACTATCATTCAACCTTCTTCCTGATAAAATGATTTCTGGATAATAACCAAATTGCTGTGCTTTTTGCGCTAAATAAAAAGGATCTACACCAATACAATGCCCACCAACTAAACCCGGTTTAAAAGGTAGAAAGTTCCATTTTGTGCTAGCTGCTTCTAAAACTTCACTGGTATTAATATTCATTAAGCTAAATATTTTTGCCAATTCATTTACAAAGGCAATATTGATATCTCTCTGACAGTTTTCTATAATTTTTGATGCTTCTGCAACTTTTATAGACGATGCCAAATGTGTACCTGCTAAAATTACTGACTTGTATAAATCATTCACTTTATTTGCAGTTTGTAGAGTCGAACCAGAGGTAACTTTAATGATATTTTCTACTGTTTTAACTTTATCCCCAGGACTAATTCTCTCTGGTGAATATCCTACAAAGAAATCTTTGTTAAATTTTAAACCAGATTCTTTTTCTAGAACTGGAATACAATCTTCTTCAGTTGCGCCTGGATATACAGTAGATTCGTAAATTACAATATCATTTTTAGAAAGATATCTTGCAATGGTTTTACAGGCTAAAAGCAAGGGTTTTAAAACAGGTTGATTATTTTTATCAACAGAAGTAGGCACTGTTACAATATAATAAGTACACTCTTTTAAAATATCGGGATCTGAAGAAATATATAATCCTTTTTCTTTGGATGTTTGTTTTACTAAAACTTGATGTAATAAATGATGATCAACTTCATTTGTCGCATCAATTCCTTTACTTAAGTCTGCAACTCTTGATTCTTTTACATCAAAACCCACAACTGAATATTTGGTTGCAAAAAGTCTTGCCAAAGGCAAACCAACATAACCAAGTCCAATAATTCCTATCTTAATATTGCTCATCAAACCGCCAAAAATTTAGTTAGCGAATGTACAAAAAATGATTTTTATGCAGTGTAAGAATTTAATTTTTATATACTAACACGTCACTGGGAAAGATATACGATTGAAGCAATTTCTCAATACAGAAGACCTAATAAACTTAAAACATTTAATTATTAAGATTGCTTCGTACCCTGCAATTACGGTTACTAGGAAGTTCGTCATTGCGAAAGATGTATGCTGAACTTGATTCAGTAGGTATGATGGAAGCAATCTTTTGGTATAGAGTACCTAACCAAGTTTTACATCAATTATTGAAAATCCATTTTTTTTTCTAATACTTTTTTTTTGATAAAAAAGTATTCAAAAAATCAAGACTCACTTTTTTTTTTACAATTCTAATTTCTATTTTACTATTGCGTTCAGACCACAAGCTATTTGGACGGTTGTCGTTGCATAAAAATTGAATTTTAACAAAAAATAAAATAGATCAGGTTTAGATGTTGATTTTCAAAGTAAATCTAGATGTTAGTTCGAGTGATTCCGATTTTTTATCGGAATTGTATCGAGAACCTTTAGAGCAAAAGTAATCTTTTAGTATAAGAGACCTAAAAAATATAGATATCTAATAATGATATTCTTTCGCACATGGCAATGAAGGCTACTAGGCAGTTCGTCATTGCGAAAGATGTATGCTGAACTTAATCCAGCAGGTATGATGGAAGTAATCTTTTGGTAAAGAGTAACTAACCAAGTTTTACATCAATTATTGAAAATCCATTTTTTTTATTCTAATTTCTATTTTACTATTGCATTCAGACCACAAGCTATTTGGACGCTTGTCGTTGCATAAAAATTGAATTCTAACAAAAAATAAAATAGGTCGGTTTATATGCTGATTTTTAAAGTAAATCTAGAGGTCAGTTCGAGTGATTTCGATTTTTCATCGGAATTGTATCGAGAACCTTTAGAGCAAAAAGTAATCTTTTAGTATAAGAAACCTAAAAAATATAGCATACTTAATAATAAGATTGCTTCGTTACAACAAGGATGGAAACTAATGTTGTTTATTTTTTAATTGAGAAAGGATACATCATTTCAGTAATCTATGCTGAACTTTTTTCATTAACTAGTCAAGATTATAGAGAAATCTCGTGGATGGGAAAATTTAACTATGGGATTGCTTCGTGCCTCTTAATGACGTTTACTAGGATAGTACGTAATGGTAAAAGATGTGTGCTGAACCTGATTCAGTAGGAACAATTGAAGTAATTTTTGAGACTTACAAAACCTATTCTTTCAATAGAAAAACATCTAAACATATTCGATGAAAAACGAAATTCTACTCAACATTACTTCAAAAAATGTGCACAAAAAGAGTGTGCTTTTGGGAGTTTTTGGGATGATTTTTCACAAAAAAAGGTAGAAATTACATGAAAAAGTTCGTTAAAAAGTACGTTTTTAATAAAAAATGAGCTCAAAACGCGGCATTTTTGCTGTAATATAGTAGTAAAAACAACTATAGCAGGAGGTAAAAAAAAGAAAAGAGTGCTTTTTTAAAAGTATCTAAAGTCTTACGCAACGCACTAGATACTTTTGTAAAAAGAAACGATACTCTTCATGAAAAGTATCGTTTCTTTTAAAAACTCAATAGGGCGAATTTTTAGAAAATTTGCTTAAAAAAATAAAAAAAATGGAGAGTCTAACCACTCTGTTAAACTCTCCATTCCGATTGCTTACAACGCACTATGCGTAAACTCTACATTTTGCAACATCTTACGCAAACGCTTGTCTGGCCTAAAGTTGATATGTGATTTCTTTACCAAATTAACCGTAACTTCTGCTGGAGTTGCTACTCCTTCTGAACGCACGCCAATCTGGAAAGCTCCCAATTTGTCTAACTTTACAATTCTGCCTTGCTCAAGCTCATCAATAACATTGTGCATCAGCGAGATTAACACTGCATAACAATCTGCCTCTCTCACCGTACTTTGATGAGACACCAAGTAGGCTAATCTCTCTAAATCGGTGGTACCTGTTGCGATTGCTTGTGCGTAAAACTTATTATCCGCTAATCTGTCCTGCGGATTTGGACGTTCGATGGTTTTTACCTTTACCATAATAAAAAATGTTTAATAATTACTTTAAAATTACAACCTATATTTTAAGAGAGAGTTGTAAGACATCTCTATACTTGCTTTTAAAACTCTGTGACAAAGCACCCTAAAAATCGCATTTTGATTCGTAAAACATTAAGCAATAAATACTTAATGGAGTTTGTAATTCTAAAATTAAGTCATAACCTACCAGATGCAGTTTGGTGTACTGCTTTATTTTTCATAAAATAAATTTGGTAAGCTTTAAGAAGTATTGTAATTTTGGAGTCTTGAAAATCAAAACAAACACTTCTTAAAGTGTTACCGTTTTAAAAAAGGTCTTAAAGCACCAACTTTAAGGCTTTTTTTATTTCTGTAAAGATACAACCCTATTTTATAGTTCCTATTAGTTTTTATTCTAGAGTTATTAACAATTTAACCACATTTAAAGTCAATAACTTTGAAATATTAAAGCGTGCGTTATCTTTTTAAAATAAATGTCTTAAAGTGCTTTAAATTACGTCAAAATAAATTAAATTTTATATATGCGATTGTTTTTTAATTATTAATAAAAAGATGTTGTATCTTCTTTTTTTTCTTTTATGACACAAACATAAAATGAAGTATTTTAAAAAGTAAGACATGAGAAATCACTTTTTGATTTTATGTTACTTTTTCAATGTTACTATAAGTTATACAGCAAGAAAACAATTATATTAAAGTAAACAGGCATCTAGATTTTTTTTATTTTATAAAATTTATACTAAAAAGTTCCCATTATTGTAAAAGAGGTAGGATTGAAGAAATCTTTTGGTTTTGTAGACCTATTTATGAAATTGTTTCGTTACTGAATTCAGTTCCGCAAAAAACTTCGAAGTAATGACTACGAAGACAACACGTAATTGCGAATGATTTATACTGAACTTGATTCGGCTGGCACAATTGAAGAAATCTTTTAGTTTATAATACCTAACAAACTTAGAATACCCAGCAAAACGTTATTACAAAAACTGATACGAAATAGTTTTAGTTACTAAATGGCAATATCGAAAAACTATAAAAACTAGGAAATATAAAAATGAGATTGCTTCGTTAAAACTCGCAATGACGATTATAAAGACAATACGTCATTGCGAAAGATATATACTGAACTTGATTCATTAGATACTATTGAAGCAATCTTTTATTTAGAATAACCAAAATATTTTACATTAATTTACTCTTCTTTTCTTTTCTATTGATAAAAAAAATTGAATTTAGGAGATTCACGAACTCCAACAAATATTAGCGCGTGAGTTAAACAAAAATTCAAACTTATTAAGGATCAACACCAAAAGTTGTGGAGTAAATAAAAAATAAAGAACTTTGTGAAAAAAGTTTTTATGCTTT
>Ga0115565_10002605_pt1 | contig 13530 bp, 9 predicted proteins | sample COGITO_mtgs_1105_FD_87199 | JGI IMG/M metagenome (GOLD analysis project Ga0115565, IMG submission 87199) | Pelagic marine microbial communities from North Sea - COGITO_mtgs_110530 | ecosystem: Environmental > Aquatic > Marine > Epipelagic | place: Germany:Helgoland, sampling site Kabeltonne... | reverse complement strand
TTCGTTTTTAATTTGATACACTAAATCTTCAAAAGAAACGTCAATTTGGATTTTATTTGTCGCTACAAAATGTTCTTGAAAATCGGCAATAATACCTGCTTGTGTATTCGTTTTTATATTTTCTGCAATTAACAAAGCCTTTGCTGTATTTACTAAAGAAGTGTATGAATAATAAATACTATCTGAATATTGATTTTCTTTCAAAGCGTTTTCTGCATCTGTTATTTTTTCCTCACTTTCAAACAATAATGTTGCAATTAAATCGATAACAACTCCTGCACACTCTCCTACTCCAATTGCTTTTACGTAGTTTTCATTATGGCCCCAATCAATAAAATCGCTTGGTTTTAAATCAGAAGTATCAGACAATTCTTTTAATAAATCATAGAAATATGTTTTTCCTTGTCTGTCATAATATTCTAAAAAAGTTTCTTTTTCTTGCTGATTTTCTTCAATATCATTCAATAAAAAACGTAATGCTTCTGGGCCTCTTTTACTTGGAATTTTCACCAATTTATCAGAAAAACGTCCTTTTCCATCACCTAAAATACCACCACCAATTAAAACTTGTAAAGCTGGGGCTTGCAAATTCCCGACTTTAATTGACATTCCCTGAAAACCAATATGTGCCATATTATGTTGGCCACAAGCATTCATACAACCACTAATTTTAATAGCAATTTCTTTGTTATTTACATACTGTGGATATTCTTCTTCCAAAACTTTTTCTAAAACAACTGCAATTCCTGTACTACTAGAAATCCCTAAATTACAGGTATCTGTTCCTGGACATGCAGTAATATCTGCTGTGGAATTGTAACCTGCATTTGCAAATCCTAATTTTTGAAGTTCCACATAAAAAAATGGCAATAATTCCTCTCTAATATGACGAATTAAAATATTCTGTCTTAAAGTCAATCTAATTTCATTTGCAGCATATTTTTTTATCAAATCTGCCAGCAAACGTGCTTTTGGTGTGTAAAAATCTCCTAAATGAATTTTTAACCCAATAGCAACTAATCCTTCTTGCTTTTGTTTGATGACGTTTGTTTCCTTCCATTTGTTAAAAGCAAGTTCATCCTTTATTTTTACAGACGAAATTTCTACTTCCTGAAAAGTAATTGGTTGCTTAAATGCTGCTGTATCAATTTTAAAAATTTTATTTTCTAGCGCATCAACTTCATCAGCAACTAATTGTAAAAAAGCATCAACTCCTAAATCTTTTACTAAAAATTTTAATCTTGCTTTTGCTCTTTTTGCACGTTCCCCAAATCTGTCGAAAATTCTTAAAACTCCTTCAATTGTCGGTATTAAAACATCTTCTTCTAAAAATTCGTAAATTACATCTGCATGCCTTGGTTGCGAACCTAAACCACCACCTAATAACACTTTAAAACCTTTTTTTGTAACTCCGTTTTCAGTTTTAACTTTTGCAATAAAACCTAAATCGTGAATAAAACTGATGGCTGTATCATCATCTGTACCTGAAAAAGACATTTTAAATTTACGTCCCATTTCTTGACAAATTGGATTTCTCAAAAAGAATTTAAACGTTGCATCAGCATAAGGAGAAACATCAAAAGGCTCATTTACATCAATTCCTGCAGTTTCTGATGCTGTGATATTTCTCACTGCATTTCCACAAGCTTCACGTAAGGTAATATCATCTTTTTCCAATTGCGCCCACAATTCTGGAGTTCTATCTAAACTAACATGATGAATTTGAACATCTTGTCTTGTTGTAATATGCAATCTTCCTCGAGAATATTCGTCTGATACATCAGCAATTCTGTGTAATTGTTCGCTAGTAACTTTACCAAAAGGTAATTTTATACGAATCATTTGCACACCAAATTGACGTTGACCATACACACCTCTTGCCAAACGCAGACTTCTAAAACGTTCTTCGTCTATTTTGCCTTCTTTAAAAAGTTGAATTTTTCTCTCTAATTCAAGAATATCTTTTTCTACAACTGGATTCTCTATTTCTGTTCTAAAACTTTGCATAAACAAGCCCATCCTAACCTTCCCTAAGGGAAGGAACTCTTACTCGGGTGTAAGAATTTTGTTAATCATTATTTTCATACCTATTAGTTTTAAAAAACCAAACAGGAAAACTTATTTTTTTGTTATTAAAAGCAAACTTGCTAATTCCCCCTTTGGGGTTTAGGGGGCCACAAAACCAACACCAACTGTATTATTAGTTTTTGGATTGATTAAAATAAAAGAGCCATTCGATTTATTTTTTTGATAAGCATCTACCAATAATGGTTTGCTTACTTTTAATTCAATTTCGCCAATTTCATTCAGTTTTAATTCTGATGGATTTTCAATTTTACCTGAAAAATCTGTTTTAATTATTGAGTTTAATTGTGTAATTTTTGCTTGTGCATCATTTACACCATGTTTTATATAATATTTTTGAGATGTTTGCAAAGGCGTTGAATCCATCCAACAAATAGTAGCTTTTAACTGTTTTGCAATTGTGGGTTCTTCATCAATTTTAACCAACATATCTCCTCTACTTACATTTACATTATCTTCTAAAGTGATGGTTACAGAACTTCCGTTTTTTGCGCTGGCATATTCTTTATCAAAAAAATAAATGCTTTTTATTTTTGATTTTGTTTGGGATGGTAACACCACAATTTCATCTCCAATTTTTAAATCTCCACCATAAATTTTACCAGCATACCCTCTAAAATCATGAAACTCTTTAGTTTTTGGTCTGATAACAGTTTGTACAGGGAAACGAACTTGAGAAACTTCATTAATGTCTTCTGCATCTAAATTTTCTAAATGATGTAATAACGTTTCGCCTTTATACCAAGGTGTATTTTCAGATTTTGAAACTACATTATCTCCTTGTAAAGCAGATAATGGAATAAAAGTTAAGTTCTGATTTTTGTATTCACTTTTGCTTGCCAAATATTCGATTTCACCTTTAATGATGTTATATTTTTCCTCAGAAAAATCGACCAAATCCATTTTATTAATGGCGATGACAACGTCTTTAATTCTTAGTAAATTATTGATAAAAAAATGACGATAGGTTTGTTCTACAACACCTTTTCTTGCATCAATCAAAACAATAGAAGCTTGTGCTGTTGATGCACCAGTAACCATATTTCTGGTATATTCTATATGACCTGGAGTATCTGCAATAATGAAACTCTTTTTTCTGGTTGAAAAATAAATATGAGCAACATCAATAGTGATTCCTTGTTCACGTTCTGCAACCAAACCATCTGTTGCCAAAGAAAAATCTAAATAGTCAAAACCACGTTGTCTACTTTTTTCTTCAATGGCTTCTAATTTATCATCTGTTAAAGATTTTGTATCATACAACAAACGACCAATTAAGGTGCTTTTTCCATCATCTACACTTCCTGCAGTTGCTATTTTTAATACGTTCATAAATAAAGCCCATCCTAACCTTCCCAAAGGGAAGGAACTCTCATCTGGGTAAATAAGAGAATTTAATTTTTATCTACAAGAAAATCTAAATCTTCTTTTTTTATACCTACTAGGTTATTAAAACCTTACAAGAATTTTTTGTCTTTTTGAAACCGATTCCTGTGTTACCCCCTTTGGGGGAAAGGGGACTTTTTAAAAATAACCCTGTTGTTTTCTTTTTTCCATTGCTGCTTCCGAACGTTTATCGTCGATTCTTGCGCCTCTTTCTGAAATGGAGGAATCTCTAATTTCTTCCACCACTTTTGTAATGTTTATAGCGTCTGACAAAACTGCTGCTGTACAACTCATATCGCCCACAGTTCTAAAACGCACCATTTTCTCTAGCACTTCTTCTTCTTTATCTCTAAAAACAACAGCATCATCTGCAGACCAAATCATATTATCTCTGACAAATATTTTACGTTTGTGGGCAAAATATATGGATGGAATTTCGATATTTTCTTTTTCTATATAAGACCAAACGTCTAATTCTGTCCAATTTGAAATCGGAAAAACACGTACATTTTGTCCTAAATCAATACGTCCATTTAACATATCGAAAACTTCAGGACGTTGGTTTTTTTCATCCCATTGACCAAAATCATCTCTTACAGAAAAAATACGTTCTTTGGCTCTTGCTTTTTCTTCATCTCTTCTTGCTCCACCAATACAAGCATCAAAACCAAATTCTTCAATAGCATCTAACAACGTTTCTGTCTGCAACATATTTCTACTTGCATATCTACCAGTTTCTTCTTTTACTCTGCCAGAATCTATATTATCTTGAACGTTTCTTACAATTAGTTCAACTCCTAATTCTTTGGTTAGTTTATCTCTAAATGCTATCGTTTCAGGGAAATTATGACCAGTATCTATGTGCATTAAAGGAAAAGGAATTTTTGCAGGATAAAATGCTTTTTGTGCCAAACGTACTAAAGTGATGCTGTCTTTTCCTCCAGAAAAAAGTAACACAGGTTTTTCAAATTGCGCTACAACTTCTCTAAGAATAAAAATGGCTTCGCTTTCTAAAGCTTCTACTTGTATTGTATTTTGATTCATAATCATGTCTTTTATATATGCAAACCACATTCTCTGTTGCTTTCTACCTTTGTTGGATCGAAATATTTGAATTCGTTTGGCAATCCTTTTTCTTCCAAATAAGCATCTAAATCTTCATCTGAACTATTATAAAAAGGGCTTACTTTTATAATTCCATCTTTACTAACAGAAACCACATCTATACTATTTCTAAAAGCAGTTTGCCCTTTCCTTAAATTTGTAAACCAGACATCTGGATTGTGCTCTTTCATTGCTCTTTTAAAAGGTTCTAGTTTTACTTGTACTGTAAAAAGTGCGTGTTTTTCATCATCAATTGAAGGAACTCCTAAAACCACGTTTCTGTGAGCAACTGTCTGTTTTGGAACATATAATTGAATATTTAAATTCAGCTTTTGAATAATTTCTTCTGCGTGTTTATACGTCTGAATTGTATTGTAACCAGTATCACACCAAATTACTTTAATGTCTTTTTGTACTTCTGTAACTGCATTTAAAATTGCCACTTCATAAGGACGAAAATTAGTAGTAATTACTGGGTTTTTTGCATAAGAAATTGCCCAAGAAATAATTTCTGCTGGACTTTTATCTTGTAATTCTTTATTTATTTTATCTATATCTAAACTCATTATTTGCCCCATTTTATTTTGTTCCAAATTCTTTCATGAAAAAAGTATAAAACTAGTTTCGTTAAAAAATCTACAGTAGCAATAGATGCTGCCAAAACAATTTTACCTGTTACAAAATAGGAAACCACTAAAGTGTCTAACGTTCCTACAATTCTCCAGCTTAATGCTTTTGCTATGCTCCTTAAGGGTTTTTCTGAAGATAAATCTTCTTCAAAACTTTGTTTTGCTATTTTTTTACTAAAAATCATTTGATCTGCTATCATAATATTATATAAATATTATTACCCTATTTATTTAGTAGGGTATGCAAACATATATATATTATTTTTAAAAACTAGACATAAAATCTAAAAATAAATATAAACCCTATCGATTTAGTAGATTAATAATAAAAAGTTATATTATTTAAGGATATCGAAATACTAAAAGGTTTTAGTTAATGAATATCTTTTATGTAAAATTGGACAAAAAAAAGAATTAAAGAATATTAAAAAGTCTTTCCGATTGTAAATTGAAGTGGAATTGCAACACCTGCATTTCTAGTAAAAATATTTCCATTTGAATAATGCATAATTCTCAACTCGAAATTATATTCTCTTTTTTCACCTAAGAAAACACCAAATCCCATTGTGTCTTGATACGTTATGTTTGGACCTGTTTTAGAATTATCAATATCACTTTTTGAAATATAAGCAGGACCAATGATAGAATAATTTGCATAGAAATCAAAGGTTGGTTTTCGCCATAAATAAAAACGCAAAACTGGAAAAATAGAAAAAGCGAACACATCTGTACCTTCTCTTGATTGAAAATAGGTTGCACTTGCTCCCCAATCTAAGGAGAATATTTTTTCTAATCTGTAAATTAAACGTTGATATGTTAAAGACAAAGCATGTTGTGCTTTTACTTCTCCCACCCAAAAAATTGGGACTCCAAAACTTTCAAAATTACCAATTGGTAAACTCATTCCAAAAAATTGATTGAACCCAAAACCAATTTCTCCTGTTCCATAACTTACTTGAAATATATTCTTTGGAAAAAAATATTCGTTTTTTGCGTAATCATCTGCTGTTTTATCATCAACTTGTTGCAAATGATATTCGAAACCTAATGTGGCTTGTGAAATTGATGGTTGATTATTTTTTGAAGATTTTGGAATAAATGTACCATTTGCTGACAATCGCCATTTATCTGATAATCGATATTGAACACCAAAACCATAGAGAAAACTCGCAAAATGAGCATCATCATAAATAACTTGATCGTTAATGGAAAAACCGAATCTTGTAACGTTTGCAATACCAGCTTCTGCAAATAAATTAAATTTATCATTGATTTTAAAATCTTTTTTTAGAGATAAAAACCAGGCGTTTATCCATACACTTCTTTCATAACCAATATTGTTTACGTTATCATACTTGAACCAAGAAGCTGGTCTCATCGTTCCAAATTGAAGAGAAATATCGTCTCTTAATTTATGACCTAATAATAATCTACCAGAAAATCGATTTTTACTAAAGGTTTCTGTAGCAAAACCATCAATTAAATTATCATTGGAAAAAGGATAAAAAATACCTCCAAAATTTAGGCTGTAATAGGAATTTGCTAAAAAATTAGTGAATTTAGTTTTTGGATTTTCTTCTTTTTTTTCTTGAGCGAAATTAGAAAGTGTAAAAAATAATAAAAAAAGTAATCCTATTTTTTTCATAACCAATGTTACAATTTTATCAAATCTAAGAACTATTTATTTACTCAAATCTGCCAAAGTTGTGTTTCTAAATATTTGTAAAGAACTATCTCGCACTTGCATCATTAATTTATGAACTGCACAAGCATTTTCATCAGGACAATCATCACATTTTTCATAAAAATTTAAGCTTACACAAGGCACCATAGAAATTGGTCCTTCTAAAATTCGCATAATGGTTGTCATTTCTATTTCATGAGAAGGTTTTAATAGATAATAACCTCCACCTTTTCCTTTTTTAGAACCTAACAAGCCATTTTTACGAAGTGTTAACAAAATACTTTCTAAAAATTTTAGTGAAATATTTTCACTTTTAGAAATAGTAGCAATAGCAACTGGCGTTTTACATTCTTGTTTTGCTAAAAAAGTAAGTGCTTTAATTCCGTATTTATTTTTCTTCTATAACATGCATCTTAAGTAATCAAAATCCTTTAATTTTAGTTGACTGTGTGGCTTTTTTCTAATTTATAAAAGGTTGCTTGTACATAATCATCTGCATTTCCAGAATTATTTTGGTTGTAAACACCTGCTTTAAAATACATATATTGTCCACCAACATCATAGCCACTATTTGTCATATCTACTGTTTGTGTAACGTCTGGTTTTCCTAGTCTTGAAATGGTAACCGTCAATAAATTATTTACGGTTTTAATTTTGTAAGAAAACTTTTCATTTAAGGCAATTCCATCTGCAGGATTATTAGTAGAACTGCTTCTAGAGCCAATCATATCATACCATTGTTCATTTCCAAAACCTTCTGAAGGTTCGTGAGCAAAATAAATTGAACCCAACTCGTTATTAGGCAATTTTCTGTAATAAAGTCTTATAGGTTCATCATCATTTGCATGAATTTGCCCAACAATTACACGTCCAATTTGACCAGAACTTCCTGTAGTTGTTACGTAATTAACTGCTAAAGTTGCATTCATTTCACCATCAAAACCAGCTGCAGCAATTTTATCTGCAGCAGGTGCAGAACCAAAAACCCAGTTGTTTTTATTTACTCCTTGTGATGGAATTCCTGTAATATAACCCCTTAACATTTCTCTTAGCTCGGTTCTTGTATAACTTGTATTTGTAGATGTTTTAAAGCCTTCTACAAAACATTTAAAAACCATTCCATCATCATCTGCAGTATAAAAATAGTTTTCATTTTGATAATCCTGATTCAAGGTTAAAACTGGAATTGTAAGTGCTGTTCCTCTTCCATTATCAACAGGAATACTAATATTCCAAGTGGTTAAATCGAAATTTCTAGCTGGCGCAAGTTTTGTATCTGTATTAATAGGCTCTTCTATTTCTTCGGGTGAATTATCTGAAGAACAGAAAGCTAAAGAAAATAATAAAAAACCAAGAGATATAAATTTGAAACTATTTTTCATAAAACAACTGTTTATAACAAATTAAAAAGTAAAGATATAAAATTGGTTAACCAATTCCTTAAAACTTTATAATTTAACTTATTTTTATACAATATAAATTTTATGCTATTTTTCCGATCCTAAAACGAACCAAAAAACTTACGATACCTCTAAAGCTTGCTTAATATCTTGAATAATATCAGCTATATTTTCTAAACCTACCGAAATTCTTACCAAACCATTTGTAATACCAACTTCGAGTCTGTCTTCTTCTGATAAACGCCCATGAGTTGTGGAAGATGGGTGTGTAACAATTGTTCTTGTATCACCTAAATTTGCTGATAAAGAACACATTTTAATCTTGTCTAAAAACTTTCTACCAGCTTCTAAACCACCTTTAATTTCAAAAGCGACGATATTTCCTCCTAATTTCATTTGCTTTTTAGCAACTTTGTATTGAGGATGTGATTTTAAAAACGGATATTTTACCATTTTTACATAATCACTTTTTTCCAAAAATTTCGCTAATTTTTTAGCATTTTTAGCATGCTTTTCTACTCTAACTGATAAAGTTTCTAAACTTTTTGATAAAACCCATGCATTAAATGGCGACATTGCTGGCCCTGTATTTCTTGCGAATAAATAAATTTCTCGCATTAAATCTGCTTTCCCAACTGTAACTCCACCTAAAACTCTTCCTTGTCCGTCAATTAATTTTGTTGCAGAATGGATAACCAAATCTGCACCAAATTTAATCGGTTGTTGCACATAAGGTGTTGCAAAACAATTGTCTACAATGTAAATTAAATTGTGCTTTTTACATATTTTACCAATCAATTCTAAATCTAAAATATCTACTGCTGGATTTGTGGGAGTTTCTATATAAAGAATTTTGGTGTTTTCTTTAATTAAACTTTCTACCAAATCTACTTCATCAACCTTAAAATAAGAAGTTTCAATATTCCATTTTGGTAAATATTTTGTAAACATGCTATGTGTAGATCCAAAAACAGATCTACAAGAAACAATATGATCACCTGCATTTAATAAAGCTGCAAAAGTTGAAAAAATCGCAGACATGCCAGTTGCAAATGCATACCCAGCTTCTGCACCTTCCATCTGCACAATTTTATCTACAAATTCTGTCGTATTCGGATTTGTAAAACGGCTGTATAAATTGCGTTCTTTTTCTTCTGCAAAAGATGCTCTCATTTCTTCTGCATCTTCAAACACAAAACTAGATGTTACATATAATGGTGTAGAATGTTCAGAAAACTGACTTCTTTCTGTTTGTGTTCTGATTGCTTCTGTTTCGAAATGTTTGTTCATATATTAGTTTTTAGTAATTAGTAGATAGTAATTAGGCCCATTTTTGACTAATTACTAACAACTAAAACCTATTTACTCTGTTAGTTATTATGTTTCGCCAATCTTAAAATATCACCAAAAACTCCTCTTGCAGTTACGTTTGCTCCTGCTCCTGCTCCTTGAATTACAATGGGTTGTTCTCCATAAGATTCTGTATAAATTTCAAAAATGGCATCAGAACCTTTTAAAGAACCCAAAGGTGTATTTGTAGAAGTTGATACTAATTTCACTTCTAAATTTCCTTTTTCCTGAGATAAATCTCCACTTAATTCGCCAATATAACGTAAAACATGATTTGGCTCTTGATTTTCTTTTAATTTTTGATATTCCTCATTCAACGACTCTAAATTTTCTAAAAAATCATTTGCTGAGCCTTCTCTCAAATTCTCTGGAATTAAATTCTGAATGTTAACTTCATCAAATTCGTTTTCTAATTCCAATTCTCTTGCTAAAATTAATAATTTTCTGGCAACATCATTTCCACCTAAATCTTCTCTTGGATCTGGCTCTGTAAAACCTTTATCAATTGCTTCTTTTAAGGTTGATGAAAACGACACTTCATCCGAAGAAAATGTATTAAATAAATAGCTTAAACTTCCTGAAAAAACCCCTCTAATTTTGGTGATATTTTCTCCAGATTCGTGTAATAATCTGATGGTATCAATTAAAGGTAAACCTGCACCCACATTGGTTTCATACAAATATTGCTTTTTATATTCTTTTAGTTTTGATTTTACTTCTTTGTAAAAATCAAAAGATAATGTATTTGCTATTTTGTTACAAGAAACTAAATCGAAACCTGCTTCAATTAAAGGAATATAATTGCTTACAAAATTTACGCTTGCTGTATTATCAACAGCAATTAAATTTTCAAAATGATGTTCTTTTGCAAAATTGATAATATCATCAACAGCAATATTCTCATCTCCATTTTCTAATAAATCTTGTTTCCAGTTTTTAGTTACTCCATTTTTATTAAGTAATACTTTTTTAGAATTCGCTACTGCAAAAACATTCAATTGTATTTTTCTTCTTTCTAAAACAGATTGTGTATTTTCTATAATTTGATCAATTAAAGTTGCACCAACCAAACCTTTTCCAAAAATGGCGATATTTATTTTCTTAGTAACTCCAAAAACTTGTCCATGAATTACGTTTACGGCTTTGTTCAATTCTGTTTTTTTAACCACCAAACTCACATTTTTTCCAGTAACTGTATTGTTGAATAAAAGTGGTACAATTTGGTTTTTGATTAAGGCATTATATGGATGATGAAACTCACTTAAATCTTGCCCAATGATGGATATTACTGAAACATTATTAACAATAGAAATATGATTTACATCTTGTGCATAAAAATCATTTTCAAATTCTTTTTCTAAAGCATAAATAGCTTCTTGCGCTCTTTCAGCTTCAATTATTAAACCAATTCCTCTTTCTGAAGAACCTTGAGAAATAATACTTACACTAATATTTTTATCACTTAATGCTTTAAAAATTCTGGCATCAACACCTACTTTCCCTAACAAACCTCGCCCTTCAAAATTTAACAAAGCAACATTATCAATCGTAGAAATAGATTTTATGCCTTTTGTTGATGAATCTGCTGTGATTAAAGTTCCTTTATCTTCTTTATTAAACGTATTTAAAATTCGAAGATTGATGTTTTTTTCTAATAATGGAATGATGGTTTTTGCATGTAAAATAGTCGTTCCAAAATTTGCCAATTCGTTTGCTTCTGAAAACGACAATTGCTCTATTTTTTTTGCATCAGCCACCAAATCAGGATTTGCCGTGAAAATTCCACTTACGTGTGTATAATTTTGCAATTCATCAGCATCTAAAAAATTAGCTAGTAAAGCTGCTGTATAATTACTGCCATTTCTACCTAAAGTTGTGGTTTCTCCTTTTTTGTTTGAAGCAATAAAACCTGTAACAATATTTAGTGTATCATTATTTTCTTTAAAATATTTAATGGTATTTTCTTTAGAAACAGGAATTATTGGCTGTGCATTTCCAAAATTTTCATCAGTAATAATTAAATTTCTGGTATCTGTTGTTTTCGCAGAAATTCCATCTTCCTCTAATAAAATTGCTACTAATTTTGCTGATAGAATTTCACCTTGTGCTAAAACCTCATCTTTTATTTTTTGGCTATAATCACCTAATAAAGAAACACCTTCGAAAATGGTAGAAAGTTTTGAAAATTCATCAGAAAAATCAACGTTTTTGTTTGGTTCTTGTTGATAATTCTTAAATTTATCGAACTTAGTTTTGTATTCTTTCTTAGCAGCTGCTTTCTTTAAAATAGCTTCCAAATCGTTTGTAGAATTCCCTCTTGCAGAAACCACAATCGTGATTTTTTCTTTATTTTGATGTTTATTTTTGATGATTTCAATAGCATGCTCTAAACCTTTTCCATTGGCTAAAGATGTACCTCCAAATTTTACTACTTTCATTTTTTTATTTCTATAATCTTTATTGAAAATAGGTTCAATAATGGTTTGTAATTGGTCATATTCAATTAAAAAAGCATCATGACCATGCACCGAATTAATTTCATTATAAGTAACATTTGCTTTTGTTAATGCTAACTTTTTATGCGTTTGCTTATTTTCTTCGGCAGTAAAAAATAAATCAGAATCCACACCAATAATATGAATGTCTGCTTCAATTTTATCTAGAATATCAATATTTAATTCATCATTATTGGTCACATCAATAGATCTAAGCAACTGATTCATTAACTTATAAGATGATAATTGATAACGTTCTTGTAATTTTTTTCCATGATGTAACAACCAACTTTCCACATTAAAAATAGTAGAATTTTCTTTTTTTGAGCGATGAAAACGTTCTTTAAAAGAAGCTGGAGTTCTGTAACACAACATGGCATGCATTCTTGCATCATGCACAGGATTACTTGAGTTTAATAAAAATTGTTCTTGAATTTGGCAATTCGCAATTAACCAATCTGTAGATTTCCAATCTGTTGCGATTGGTAAAAAATGTTGCGTTAGTTTATTGTTAATAACAACCATTTCCCAAGCAATTCCTCCACCTAAAGAACCACCAATTAAAGCAAAAAGCTTATAGATTCCTAATTGTTTTAATCCGATTAAAAATATGTTGGCAATATCTCTAGCAATAAAACTTTTATAATCTTCAATTAAAAAACCATCAAAACCATTTCCTGGGATGTTAAAAGATAGAATTGTATATACATTTGTATCGATTGTTTTATCAACACCAATAATATCTTTCCACCAACCATTTTCACCAGCAACATCGCTATTTCCTGTTAATGCATGATTTACTAAAATAACAGGAGCAAAACCTAACTTTTGTCCAAACAATTGATAACTTAATTGCAAGTTTTTAAATTGAGTTCCACTTTCTGTAGTGAAATTATTTATAATGATATGTTCTAATGGATGTGACAAATTTGTTACAATTAATACCTACAAGGTTTTAAAAACCTTGTAGGAAATAATAAATTATATTTTAGAAAAAGCTTCTGTTAAATCTGCTTTTAAATCGTCTAAATCTTCAATACCAACAGACAATCTAATTAACTCTTGACTAACTCCTGCACTTGCTTGCTCATCTGTATTTAATTGTTGATGTGTTGTACTTGCTGGATGAATAATTAACGATTTTGTATCTCCAATATTTGCCAATAAAGAAAATAGTTTTGTAGTATCTGCAATTACTTTTGCTGCTTCAAAACCTTTTTTAGGTCCAAAAGTTACAATTCCACTTTGTCCTTTTGGTAAATATTTATCTGATAATTTCTTGTATTTACTATTTTCTAAACCAGGATAATTTACCCAAGCAACCTCTTCTTGATCTTCTAACCATTTTGCTAATGCCAATGCATTTTCCGAATGTTTTTGAATTCTAACTGGTAACG
>Ga0115565_10002593_pt1 | contig 13573 bp, 4 predicted proteins | sample COGITO_mtgs_1105_FD_87199 | JGI IMG/M metagenome (GOLD analysis project Ga0115565, IMG submission 87199) | Pelagic marine microbial communities from North Sea - COGITO_mtgs_110530 | ecosystem: Environmental > Aquatic > Marine > Epipelagic | place: Germany:Helgoland, sampling site Kabeltonne... | reverse complement strand
TAATTTGGATTATTACCCGTATTTCCCAAATTACTAGGATCTATTGTAATTATAATCTCCCCGTCATTTGATTCAAAACAACTAATATTGTTAGCTGTAATAGAGTATACAAGAGGGTCTGGACTATTTATGGTTATTGGATCAAAAGTTCTCACACATCCATTGGGTAGTATTTGATAATTTAAGTAATAAGTACCTTGGGTAAGAGGAGAGGGCCATACGTAACTCATTCCGTTTACAGTTTGCGTATCAGTGGTTAGTGGTCCTGTAGGTGAATTCTTGAAAAGATTAAACTGCATGAGTTCATTGTTTACGCTCTGCCCAAAGTTTAAGGTAAAACTTCCGTCATTGGAATACGAACAAGTCGTATTACTCTTGCTTATTGAAAGTATATCTGGTGTAGCTGGAGCAACATTTACAGTTACTATATCAGAAAAAAATTCTTGTGTAGAGATTTCCGATTTCATTCTGTAACGGATTTGAAATGAAGTTCCTATTGTATTCAAGTAATTATCTCCGAAGATCTCTTTGACAGAAAGTTGTAAGGGGTAGTCTTGAGAGAATTCATACCCAGCAAAAACTGGAAAGTCTCTCCATACTCCAGGCGATGTAGCGTCATCAAAATATTCCCAATTGAGTTCTGGTATATCTACGTCAGTAAATTGATATGTTGAACCAAAAGGTATCATTCTCTCATCGTCACATACGGGACCTGAATATGCTTCTAATTCTGGTAAGAATATAACAACATAATCTATAGGTAAATCTCTATATAATCCTGTTTGATTACAATCTAGATTATCTGAACCACTCCCTGGATCTCCTCTAAAATACAGAGGATCAGAAAAGTAATAATCAGATTCATAAGAGGGAAAATTAAAATCTCTTCGTGCTGGCTCGCGTTCAATATTACTGTTATCTCTATAACGGAACACATAATCTATTGCAACAGTGGTATAGGTACTGAGATCGTACTTTCCTTGATCGTACGTATAATTAAAAGACCGCTCCAAGACTTGTATATTACATTGAGGATATGACGACTCCTTCTTGAACACAAACAGTTCGTGTTGACCATAAACTTCTTGTGAAAAGAATAAAAAAATTAATATGTAGCCGATTAATCTCATAAGCGTTCGGTACAGTCTTTAAAATCAAATACCTTAATATCGATTTGTCCAGGACCTAGACCCGTAATCGTAGTTGATAAAGCGTTAAACGTAACTAGACTGCCTCCATCGATAGTATAGTAATAATTGGGATTTGCTCCTGTATTTCCTGTATTAGTAGCATCAATCATAATGGTAATTTCTCCATCATTAGTATCAAAACAAGAAATGTCTGAAGTGGCTACAATACTATAAGTCAATGGCTGCGGACTAACGATTGTAAACTGTTCTGACTGCTCAGATGTATTATTGTTATTCGTTTGGTAAGAAAAAATATAAGTTCCTGCACTCACAGATTCAGGATATGTGAATGTTGTACCAGAAACCGATGCTGTATTAGGTAATGCTCCTGTGAATACATCATCGCTTGATAAGTCTGACGGACTTTCGAAATTTCCATTTGGTCCAGGACTTATAAGTCCTATATTAGTAAGTGTATCTCCATTTAGAGATTCTTCAAAGGTGACTGTAAAGGTCCCTTGATCATAAGAACACGCTGGATGTGTAACGGCAACATCTGTAATTTCTGGAGAACATCCAGTTATAGAATACGTGACAACATTTGACAATACACCATTTCCATAATTTAGTCTAAAGCGTGCTGTACCAGGAGTAGTCAAGTTAGGAAGCGTATTGAGGTCTACCGTATATGATCCTACTGGATTACTAAATGACTCAAGAGTACTAAAGGTGCTAACCGTATTTGTACTGTACAAGACCCCTACAATTGAGGCTCCTGCATTTCCTGGGCTTAATAAAATATCCTCATCTATGCATTTTGTATTGTTACTGGGTTGTATAAGATTTTTTAGCCTCCATATTTGCACATATTGAGTAGGTCCTGATGCAATCAGTTCATCACATCCAAAATAGGTGCCGCCGCTTCCGTCACCATTATATGGGCCATAAAAAGCGTTTCCATTTGTGGGTATATTTGTTGTTGTACTTCCGCCAAACCCCATATTCCCAGCATAGCAAGGTTGACTAACGTCATCAGGATTTGTAGTGAGTGAAAATGGCGACACATTATCAAAAAACTGCACTTGACTCGGGAAGGCTCCGGTATATGCTCTATTAACTACCTGCCTTCTCCCTGAAGAATTATTGTTACCATCGGGAGTAGAAAATAAATCTACGACCGCCGTACCATTAACGCGCACTTCTGCATCAAGTTCATTACCTCCTAATGCATCAGCATCTGATATCGTCATATCTGCACGTACCCAATACTGGGCTTGCGCTGCACACGCAAAGAAAAGCGTGGTTAGATATAAACATATTCGAATGACTTTATACATAAAACTTGGGGTGTCTAGATATACGCTTTCGCGAAAGCGTATGTAGAACATTAATATTTTATAGTTACTTTTTTAAGTTTAGAAATACGACCATCCTTAAACACCGCTCTAATCCCATAGATGTAACTGGTATTTATTTTTAGGTCTGTGTCAGTAAGTGTTCGCGTATCGGGTGGTACGATACGTAAAAGTCGAGGCTTAGTATCTGAAACCGCCTTGTAGATTTCAAATTCCTGTACGTCGTCACTTCGATATGACCAGGTAAGCTTTATATTTTTAGCTCCCTTGTTTGGGGCGCCATAAAAGTTACGTACCTGATTCTCTTTATTTGATTTTGGAATCTTAATAGATACCGAAGGTGACGGTTCAGATTCTAAGGCACTCTCGTCTATGGCAACTAAGGTGTAGCTATACAAATTTCCTTCTGTTCCATCTTTATCAGTGTAACGTTCTACATCATTTTTACCTTCGTATATCAGTAACCAGTCTACGCTATCATTTTCTTTTCTATACAACTGCGTAGTTACTGCATCTTTACTTGAGCTTTTCGCCCAAGTAAGATCAATGTCACCATCGTCTACGCTAAATTTTTTAAATACTGGCGAAGTAGGTGGTATGATGTCTGGTTTTTTAAGCGCGAGCGGCTCAGAAAAATCACTCTGGTTATAGCGGTAATCTATTGCAGCAATTTTATAAAAAACGGTATTGTTCAGGTTTTTTATAGAAACTGTATCTCTATACGCTGTTGTTGCAATAGGATTTGCCGTTATCTGACTAAATTCTTCATTTTCAAGGTTTCCTCTAAATATTCTGTACCCAAAAATATCTGCGTCTGTATTTGCCTCCCAATTAATACGTACCACTCCTGTACTATCTATCTTTCCAGTAAGTCCTACAGGTCGTGATGGCGGTATAGAATCAACCGGCTGTACGAGCATAGGAAATGATTTTTTCTGAGAGCCATATTTCCCAACAGCACTAATGGTAAAATAATTAGAAGGTAATAGCTTATTATATTGAACAGACCTTGCCGTAGGAGGAATGTCTTTAATAAGAACTTCTTGAGTTTCTCCTAATCCATTAGATCTATTTAAATTAAAGCTTGAAAGCTCGCCGTTTGCTTCTTCTGGAAATTCCCAAGTAAGTTTTACAGTATTCACATCTATAAATTCCTTTACAGTTAAAAATGGTGTAAATCCTAACGCCGCTCTACCAGTCCCACCAGCTTCTTCAGAATAGGGACTTGTCTCCCCAAAAACTGAAATTCCTTGAACTCTGTATTTATAGCCTTTATTATTTGCAATAGAATCCATATAGTATATTCTACCACTGCGCTCATCTGCCGCTTGATTTAAAAGGGTGTATGGACGCTTATTAATTCGTTTAAAAGGCTCTCCTTCTTGTGCCCGCTCAATATTATAGCTTGTAAATAGGTTTCTGTGAATTTTGAAATTCCAGCTCAACGAGGTCGCTGCATCGTTAAATGTACTGACTAAATCTATAGGCTTTGGTAATGGCTCATAGTCTTGGTATCCAATAAATACACCTCCATATTGAATAGGATTTATATTTTCTGGAACATTAGAAATAACACGGTATACATACTTCTCATTTGGAGCTGCTGTCTTATCTCTAAAACCCAATCCAGCCATTGCGGCTACTTCAAAATCTTGATCTGCTGTATACAGTGCAAACGTATGTCGCTGCTCTAAATCTTCAGACAGGGCAACTATAGCTTCAATTTTATCTGCCCCAGTCACGTCGAAGCTTTCTCCATAAATAGCTTGCGCTACAATAGCTGCATTGTCATTATTCTGGACAATATCTTCCCACATCGCTAAAGGTTCGGGTGTTATAGGGTAAGGTGATAATGTCTGCGCTTCAGGTTCCGATAGGGTTTTTCCGTCACGTATAATCGTATAACGTTCAAGAGTATAGCCATATCGGTTCAATTGCTTCCACGCGATAGGATTTGTGGGAGCCCATCGTATTAAAGCTTCATTTTCAGTCACTCTAGCCAGTACTTCTATACGAGTATCACTTTTAACCAGCGTATCTGTAACCGATTGAGCGGTACTCACTGCAGTGAGTGTTAGAAAAAATAAAATAAATCTAATTTTCATCTTAATTGGGCTTATTGTACATATAATCAGTGGTACTCGTCACTGTTCCATCAGGTAGTACGTAGTTGATTTTTGTGTTGTAATTTCCTTGTTTCATATAAGGAAAAATTCCGTTTATGATGTAATCGTATTGCGCTATCTGCTGTGCATATGCCGTTGGATTTCCTAAATATGCATTAACCACTTTGTATTGAATGTCTATAAAATCTTCTTTGTAGGTCAGCGCCAGCAAATATCTAAATGGAACGCGCTCCTTCAATAGATAGTTGTTAGGATCAGTCACTGTATAAACAGGATACCATTGTAATGGATCGACAGCTCTTACAGGGGGTAAACCAAGTACAGATTCATTTCTATCTACTGTAAAATTATTTATAGGATAATTCTGGTAAATAAGTGGATAAATCTCATCTTGATAGTAGCTATTATTACTCAAGTCTGCTTCCATTTGCATCATAGGCATATTACCCGTAAGTGCTGTACCTTCTACTTCTTCTAAGTCAAAACGTTCTGTCTCGTTAGATCTCGTATGTAAAGCGTGCACATCAGAATAAATGATTTCTACCATAGGTTGTATATACGCTTTCGAGGCTAGCTTGCTCGCAAAGGTGTTATACTGACTGGTATGGAAATCAAAAGAAATGATCTCTACAGCTTCTGCATTTACAACAGACTCGCCCAGGCTCACTTCTAAGACTTCTACTTCTGTATCTTGCCCAAGATTTTGCTCCGTATAGGTTTGATCAAGACTACCCTGACTACCTGTTGACGTAGGCTCAGTGACCATTGTGAGTGTGTAATCTGTATTATTGCTCATCGCTGGCATATCTACATACACCTTATTATCGCCATTATTATAACTGACGCCTACCTCACTGCTACCTTGATCTGTGATAAAGTATGTCTTCTGCGTAAATCCAGGAATACTTTCAAATAGATAATCCTGACCTGTAATGAGCTGTACAAATACTTGACCGTGCTCATCCTTGTGTACGAACTTCTGATCCATAGTAGGATACATATAGGCAATATTCTCATGCGGAATATAGTCTGGTGCTTCTCCAGTTGTAAAGTTTCGTATTTCGGTTTCTATGGCTTCTTGACCATTATCCATTAATACTTGCCAGACGCCGTTGATACGCTCTTCAAAATTAACCGAGACTTTCAACTGCAAGTCTGTTGTCGGAGGAAGGATATCTTCTGAGGCAAAAGTCAAGAGGTCATTATTATCATTCCACTCGACATCACCAACGATAGGAACACCTCCATCGGTTACTTCAAATTCTTTGAGCTTTATGCGATATAATTTTACGCCTTGATCATCTTCGAGTTCAAATTGATGATTAACACGCATATTAAATCCTACTTGAGGCGCTGTAAATACATCTACGTCTGACGTATTATCTCCAGGCTGGATATCTGCGATTATTTTAAGACCACCTAATGGAGCTCCGTCTATAAACTCACACTGCTCTCCAAGTTCCACTTTCATTCTGAAACGTCCTTTTACAAGACCTCCTAACACACTAAAGTGACCTCCAGCATACCCTCTAAACCACGCTGGGTTTGGTAATTTAGCTTGCATTAATACGGCAAGTCCAGCGCTTATGATAGGTATGTCTTTTTTAATAAATAGTAATCGGACTTTTACACCTAGTTCTCCCTGAAGATATGCGTAGGCTTGCCCGTTAGCATACCAACCATTGAGTCCTATCTGACCACTTCCTGCACATTCTGCAGTACCATAATCTTTTACCATAATATCAAAACCTACACCTGCTTGAAGTCGTGCGTAGAAAATTAGGAAACTAATATCTCCTGTATCTAAGCTAAAATCTGTTCCAAAAGCGAAACCACGACCGTTACCGAGCATATTCTCATCACGCATGGAATCTAATTCTGCTACATCTACACCAAGAATATCTGCCACGATAGCTGGTGGTGGTGGTGCCGCTGGAATATTATCTCCCAGCATAAAGTATCCTCCACTTTCTATAGAAGCGCCACCTATCCCTACTTTAAGACCTAAACGATCTGTAGGCGTTCCCATGTGAACATACCACGTGTCTGGTGCAAAGTGAAGTACAGCCCAACCGGCTCTATTTCCTGAAGCGCGTCCTCTAAACAGACCTCCAGCAGCATCTATATATAAATCAAAGGTACCGTGTAACGTACTCGTTGTAAAGTCGTACTCTATGGCAGCATAAGCATTAAGTCCTGCTTCTCCAGTTACACTATCAGGATATACTTGTTTAGACACTTCTACCAGATTGGTTTCTTTTAACTGATCAAGAACGGCATCAGAAAAACCTGCCTCGTTTGTTACTACATCGGCGAGTGTATTTTTAAGTTTTGCTGCTGGATTAGGAATATCAAAATCCTGCATCGCGTGTCCTTCACCGTAAATACTTATACGATTAAGACCTCCTGAGCTATTAAATGCAATCTCAAATCCTGCACCTCCATTTAATGCTTTTGAACTTCCCGTAGTTGCAAATAGAATCATAGCCTTTATACCTAGTCCTGATGCTAAATCGGGTACATATTCTGATCCAGATGCTGTAAAACTCGAACTAAATCCAGCCTTCTTCATTCTATAGAATGCACCACCACCAAAACCTTTGATGGTAAAGCCGGCTCCAGTCTCAATATTTAAGTTATCAGCAAGTGCGTCTACATACCAATACCTGAATTCTGTTTTACCGAAGATGGCATTTGCAGAAACGGTAACCTCGTTAGATCCCATTCCTTTAAATTTCGCCGAAAGGCTACCCTGAAAACCATCACCATAAACAGGATCATTATCCATTAGGGTAATACTGCCCTCAAACTCTGCTCCTCCTATATCTGCGTGAATAGAAATCTCAGAAAATGTGATGTTTTGGTATTTCCACTTTGTCAGTCCTTCTTCTTCTCCAAACGTTCCGTTAACCGCGAGTCGCGTAGAACCTCCAAAAGCATCAGATTGTAAATTAACGATCAAATCAAATTCTAGCTTTGCCGTATTGTCTGTTGTGGTAAGTTCAATATCTGCTATCGAGATCGGGAAGTTAGCCACTTTTACCTCTCCTTCATATCCTAAATATCCTACACTAAAAATAGGACTCACCGTTTGCAAGTGTAAACTTTGGAAGGTTACGCCTTTAAAGTCTACCGTTTTGGTTCCGTTGGAACCCGTACTATCTCCTGAAGTAGTATCTGTACTTGTGGTATCATCATCTCCTGGCGGGTCACTATTATCTGCATAGATGCCCATACTACCGTGAAGCATAGCTTCAGGTCTAAATTTATTTTCGGCTACTGTAAAGCGTACATAGGAGTTAGGCGCTATGGTTGCTGTGGCCTTCCAAACATTAAACTTTATCGCTGTGGTAGGACTCGCCGTTAAAATATATTCGTCGGTAACGGGATTTATAATTGCCGTATACGCAAGTGCTAAACTCGTACTCGCTGCATTAGGGTCTGGTGGCGTAGGGTTGTTTGTATTTTGTTGTTGTGCCGCAGCCTCGTCTGTACCGGCTGTTTTAGAAATAGGCAATACAATACCTCCAGCAAATTCTGCTTTTGTAAAATTGTTTGCAATAAAAGAGGCTTCTATATGATCTACGGAGAATTGCCATTTTGACGCGTCTCCTTCATCAAGCGGTAAGACATTATCTACAGAAAAATCTCCAGATACGCCCATCCCGTCTATAAGCATATTTGTTGCATTAAGCGTGATGCGCTCGTCACTTCCTTTAGCTTTAAATTGCTCTGGTAAAGCAATGGTAAGCGATTGTATATATACCCCTTTCCAGAGTTCTGGAAAGTCTGCATCGAGATAGTCTTGTTGGTAATTAGGTGGCCATACTACATTGTCACTATTACGTACATCACTAAAATCAAATACAGCGGTATTTAATTCAAAAACAAATCCGTTTTCCCAACCTGTAAGCGCAAAACGAGGTAAACTAATGTCGACTAAAATATCGTTCCAGTCTCCTACGACCATAGAAAACGATGCGCCTACACGCTTCTGGATGCCTTGCGGATTAGCTGTAGATTGTGTGTTGGGATAATAACTGTTGTCTACCGTATAATCTGGTTTAAGCGGTACGATCATAGAGCGTGCAAATTGCACATCTGCCTGTACACCTAATTCTTTAAAGCCGTCACAATCTATGGTTACGTACGTTTTGTTAGTCACATCACCAGATTCCATATCCATTCCTCCTTTGAGTATAATAGCACCACGACCGCCGCTTATAGCGATAGGAAAATCGCCTAAAAGTACAAGATTCGTATCGCCTTCAAGACCGCCTTCGTGAGAGAGACGTACATCATTAGCTCCAAAAAACAATTGTTTCTGCTGACCGTCTGCACCTTCTTGTGGTAAAATGATACGTACAAAAGCCGTAAGCTCTGTATATTCTGGTGTGAACGTTGCCCCACTGATTCCCACCATATACTGTACGTTTCCAATCGTTTTACGAATTCCTACAGGAAGCTCAACAAGGTCTGAAGGCTCTAAGGTCTCGATCCAGTTTCCACTCTCATCTAGTGCTTGAAACGTCGTCTCAGCTTTAGCAAGGTGCTCTTCGATACTTACTGTACTGTCTTGTACTTGCGCTGTAAGTGCCCATAAATTAGCTTCTGTAAACTCAGGCGCAGCTGTATGAAACAAGTGCTTATAATTCTTTGAGATCTGCGTATCAAGATCTTCAAAAGAACGTGACTTGAATGTTCTCGTTGTTGAAGACGTGCTCTTTTTTACAGACGTCGTTTCCTTTCGTGCAGCTACACTAGCGACGGGTACTGTTGTAAATGAACGCGTACGCTTTCCTACCGCTAGTGAGTCTTTGCTGGTTGAAGCAAAAGTTACTGCGCATATGAGGAATGCTAGGAGGGTTAGTATGGGGGTGGTGTTTTTCATAAAACGTGGATATCTATAAGGTAAAATGAGCTTGTTAAGCCAATATTGAATTTGAAAATAATGTTTGTTTTCTAAAACAATTTGAATATTGGCATTTCCATAATTTTCGATTTAATGTGGTTATTTCCATTTTCAAACGAAGCTAATTCCATTATAGAATACTTCTCTTCTTTTTTGAAATCCTGCCATTTAAGTGATTTCAACCAATCATCACAAGAGAGGTTCTCTTTCTGTAATAGATCTCCACTTGCAATTACAGAAGCTACTATTTTGACTTCATTATCAATATTTTTAAAATGTTCGATATCCTTATAAACTTGTTTTATTTTTGACGCTTTACCAATAAATCCAAACGGGCAACGGATACTTTTTAGATATTCTAGATATTCTTCATCATTCATTTCAAAAGCTTTCAAAGCAAAATTATTATAGAATTGATTCCAAGAGGCTGTATCTTCATTTTTAAAATTTTCTTTCAAATTTATATTTTGGCTATTGACGTTTGGATAGTTTAATGCAGTGTCAACAGTTTCGAAAGTACAACCCTTTACTTCTGATTTTTCTAAGGATTTTTTAACTAAAGAAGTGATAAATAACTTTGATGGAATTTCTTTTATCCTAAATATGGGGGGTAATTTATCATCAACTCTCAATACTAATTTCTTTATGTATCCAGGTATTAATGGGTTCAATTCGTTAAGGTCAAATTCTGATAATTGAGAATTAAAATATCCCTCTTGTCTTTCTAATAAGGTAATCGCATAAAAAGTGTCAATAAAATCAATGTCGTCTCTTGTCTCTTTATCTCCTATCGGAAGTATTTTTTCACTAGTGTCATCTACCATAATGACAGGAGTCTTAATCATTTTGACCTCACCGATTCTTTCAATTATTTGTAACATTCGATGACTGACTATTGGCGTATTTATATCAGTTAGAGGGTAATCTATATCTTTAATTACATTGAAATTTGCTTTAAAATAGATTTTGTCTGGTAATTTACTTTTATACTTCGGGTTTGAAAAAATAGTCGAAGCTTTATCGCTATTTTCAAAAGGTAAATGATAGGCGTCTCTTTCCTTATCTCTTATATAGTTGTAATCCCAATTTAGAATATATAGTTTACTCATCTTAGTTCAATTTAGAAGGCTGCCAATTTGTTAAAACATTTAGTGCTCTATTTTCAATAGCATTAATTAGAGCATTTAAATCGTTATTTGACATATTATCTAAATTTAATATGTCAATATCATTTGTTTCAATTAAATCATCTATTTGGGAGTTAATTGCATCGTCATATTGCGGATGACTTCCGTAATGGGTAGGGTAGGCTTCTGAAAGTGAAACATAATCTTCTTCTGTTTCTGCTAATATTTTACCATTATTTGTTCGGTCAACATCGTACAGTCCTCTACTTATTGCTTCTTGATGTATAGGACTATTTCGTACAACATTATCTGGGACAATATGATGTGCTTGATGATTATCTGGAAGGCTACCTCCATTCAAATCTTTTAATCTATCTCTTAAAAGTCCATTTGAGGCTAACCTTGTTGGTTTTAAATATGGAACGACAATACCGTTCTCATTAACCATTAGCCTAGGCGTATTAACATTAGATACATTGTCTCTTCTGATATATTTACTGTTATTTCTAGTTATAATTTGATATCCTGCTGGGATGACTGAATTTGTGACACTATTTATGTTTGGTTCAAGGATAAGAAAGTCATCAACGATTTGAATCCCAGTGGTTTTAGGGATTAGATTTTTGGTAGCACCTTGTAAAACTCCGTCTATATAAGTCTGCTCAAAAAGGATAATATTCTTATAATCCTGACTTCCTCGTGCTCCAGTCGCTATTATACCATTATACCCTCTATTTCTTGCCCAGGATGCTACTTCGTTAGTAAATTCGTATGCAACGTTATTACCTCCTTCTACAAGTAGTAACTGTGGTTTTAGCACTTTTAATTGCTCTCTAACCGCAGCATTTGTTAGATCCAGAAGATTATCGAGTGATACATTTGCAAATCTGTAAGTACTAAAATCTAACCAATCCCCATAATGAGTGATTTCAATTTTATTTCCCTCTAAAGCCTTGCTAAAATACATAGCATTCTCTTGTGCATCTAGATCATAGCGTCCCCAAGAACTATATACAGTGGCATCTGTCATCTGTTCCGGAACGGCACCAAAATTATCTTCGGCGTTTTTACTTAAAGATCTATAAATATCTTGCTGAAGTGAAACGCCATTAGGTTGAACATTATTTGGTATAGCATTGAGATAATTTCGTAAGGCTACTCCTGTGTCAAAATGAGAAACTATAGCATTACTAGCTTTTAAATAAAATTGACCAGGATTAACAACATCTTCTAGAACCTCTAATAATCCTGATTCAGTAGCTCCATTACTATTTACGTAATCAATTGAATTCACTAATCCAACTGGATTAGAGTTCAGTCCATCAGGTAACCACCTTACACCTGTTAATAATGGTTTTCCTGAAGTTGGAGCATATATTATATTACCCACTGATGTTGAAACTCCAGAACCATTAGCAATTTTCAGATAAGGAGAATATAGAGTTGCCGACTCTTGGATACCCATTGTTATAGCAGTAGAACTAAATTGAGCATTATATATTTCTACCCTTGCCTTTACCAGATTTCTATACAATGAGCTCGGGACAAATCCTTGAACATTGAATTTAGGTGTATTCCTTACAGAAAGAATTAGATCATCAAGTGCTTGTAGTTTAGCAATTCTCTCAGATTGAGACATCTGTTTAAACTGTAGGATGAAATCATCTAAAAACTGAGGGTTTATTACAAGTTTAGAAATTTCATCTGCGGCTTGCGTATTTTTTACAAATGTTATAAAGTGTCTAGAACCTGTTGCTAAAAATTTACTGGAAGATATAACTGCTCTTGGTAAATTTGCTATATTATATAAATTATACACAGCATCCCAAGCCTCTGCAACATCTGGATCAATTGCATCCGATGACTCATTTACTATTGTAAAAACAAAGTCAGTTCCGAAAATTGCAAGATCCATACCTAAAAGTGGTGTCGTTGCTCCCCCACTATAAATAATACTTGCTACAATAAGACCATCTGCTGCAACTCTCAATGTTACTAGATTCTGCTCAGAATCTATTGAGCTATCTAACCAATGAAGAAATATTACTGGAATAGTAATTATATCATCCTTCTTTAAAACAATTTGATTGTTCACAGAAATATCTTCACGAATCATCAAAACAATTGGCGAAAACGGATCTAAAGAGCTATTAAACAATTCGTTTTCATCAGAAAGAAGAGGGCTCCAATAATCATCGAACTGAGCTAAATCAATGTGATTAGTATATGCATCTATATCCACAAGAGCCCCATTTCTCTGGGTTTCAAGAGAATAAAGTAATAAATCAGTTACACCGCCTGGACCCAAATCAAAGTTTGCGTTAATTACATTGAGTGCGTTAGCTCTCCACACAGGAATGATTTTGTACTGATTTAAGTCACAAGGAGTTAAAGTATTAGTGCAATTAGTTTGAAAATTGTCATAGACAGTCTGCCCAGCTAATGTAGTTGTCTCATCAATTAAATTTCGATTTAGAAAATTAATAAGAACTGCCCTCTCTTTTGCATCTAACACTCCCCAAACTTTCCAGAATAGGGAATTAGTTCCACCGTCTTTAAGTGCCGTAATAATAGAATTGGGGTCCGGCGCAGTTGTTATCAAATACAAAAGAATCTCTTCTGATCTATCTAATGTAGCATTATTGTCCGATATTAAATTTAGAGCCGTAATTCTGTCTGAAAAACTTATACTTTCCCAAATACAAAAGATATCATCAAACTGTTTAGACAATTCATAATCGCTAATATTTTGGATTTTATCGAGAACAATTCCAGTTTCCCAATAAAGTGTTCCCCATCTCAGAGAGTAGCTATTGACATTTGAGTCCGATATTTCCTCTGGTGTATATTTCTTTAGGAAATAATGAAGTGCTTGAGGATTTGAAAATAAAGTTGATAAGTTGGAAAATTTAAGAATATCTCC
>Ga0115565_10002589_pt1 | contig 13588 bp, 19 predicted proteins | sample COGITO_mtgs_1105_FD_87199 | JGI IMG/M metagenome (GOLD analysis project Ga0115565, IMG submission 87199) | Pelagic marine microbial communities from North Sea - COGITO_mtgs_110530 | ecosystem: Environmental > Aquatic > Marine > Epipelagic | place: Germany:Helgoland, sampling site Kabeltonne... | reverse complement strand
AGCATGAATCTAGAATTATCGGACAGAGAACAGATGTTGTTGGAAAGTGTCTTACGGGTGGTGTTGAGTGACCTATTAGATGGTGACCCAATGACCGTAGAGGATTACACAGCAGTTCTCACAAATCTTAACAATGGGAGTTTCGGAGAGAAGCAATATAAGTTTGACGACCCCAATGATTGGATGACGACTCTACTTGATTTGCGAACTCTCCTAGATCGTCTCAATCCAGAGTGGGTTGAGATATGTAAAGAAAAAGGCGTTGAGTCATATATCGAAGAAGATTCTGACTACGAGCCTCTAGATTAAGGTTGTGATGATATGTTGAAAAAGTTTTTAGAGAAAATCGGCTTTGTGATAGGTTACCCTAGAACCTTGTCTCATAAAGAGAATAGCCTCTTGAGGAAAGAGGGTGTGATGTCATCCTATGAGGTCGCTTGGGAATCCTCCGACTGCAAACATTGGTTTATACGGAACAACAAAACCAGTGAAATGCGAGTGGTGATCAAATGATTATCAATATATTTCTGACATTGATTGCAGCAGCGATGTTGAGTACGATTTTCTTGGATGTGTTAGCACCACTATTTGAGATGTTTTTCCCGAAGACAGTGGCACACTGGCGATTGAGAAAGAAGCGTATCGAACTAGAGAACATAGAACAAGAAAACCTTCTGTTGGGGCAGCAAAAACTTGCAATTGAAAAACAGAAAGCCCTCGAAGATTTTTTGAAGGAGCATAATTTATGATTATCACGATAGGGAGAAAGCCCTTCAAGGGTTCGCTTATAGACAATGTGAAAGTTGAGGGTTGTGGTGGTTTGAACATCAATGAAACTCGTATTGGTTCAGAGGGCGGTCGAACCAACAAAGGAGGCTACCAAAATACCTTTGTTGGAGGCTCTGTGGATTACACAACCTCTGGGGTTGAAACCGACCTCACACCGAAAGGGAGATGGCCCGCTAATATGCTTCTTTCTATTGATGCCACTAGGGTCATAGACAAACAAAGTGGGTGTAATCAAGTAGAAGCAACTGGTCACGAAAAAGGAGAGTGTGGTTTCGGTGCTTCAAGGTATTTCAAGAAGGTGGGAGAATGAAGAATCTTAATGAGGGTTTGATGTCTGGGCATGCGAGTCGGTCATTCAAGTGTGAAGTTGAAGCCCATTTCCGTGACTTAGAAGAAGTCTTGGTGAATGAGATACATAAACACGATATCATCTTGGGTTGTGTCGCTTGGGTTAGTTCGCCAAAGGTCGTGGAAGCCCTTGCTGGGAAGACCACTTGCTTGATTGTCGATAGGAAGTTCCCTCGATTGAATAAGAATATGAAAGAGATGTATCAGTTGCTCCAAATGAATGACAAGTCACCGATTTATCGAATGTTGAAGAACGGGCATGGGTGGGATGAGTACTTCTGTTATTCTAATGGGGGTAAGACCTTGCCGTACACGATGTATGGGGATTGGAACTTTGAATCGGGAATGTATTATGTCGATGGAGGAAGTTACCGATATATGCACCACAAGTTCCTCTTGATGCTCAAAGAAAAGGGTCAGTGTGATTGTGGTAAAACTCTTTATGAATCGACAGTATGGACGGGGTCATATAACTTCACGAAGAACGCCAAAACTGGGCTAGAGAACGCTGTCATTATCCGAAACAATGGTGTTGCTGCTTCTTATCTAGGAGAGTTTCTTGAGGTTTTTCACAACCACGCACTCCAATTGAATGTTCTTGATTGGGAAACTATGCAAAAAACGGGTTGGAAAGAAACAGATAGCGGGTATCCTATGCCATTATGTCGTCTTCATAACTATTTTCCATTGGGTTGGTTCGATAGTTGTGGGTACGAAGCAGAGGAGATTTAATATGCCAATTTATGAATATAGATGTAAAGAGTGTAAGGTCAAAAAAGAAGAACTACAAGGTTTTGATGACCCCCCACCAAAGTGTGAGAAATGTGAGAAAGAAATGGTGCGACTTATCTCTCAGACCTCTTTTCAGTTGAAAGGGGGTGGTTGGTACAAGGATGGGTATCAAAAATGATCAACGAAGTGGGGAAATATTGACCACCCACACGAACCTTAACTATTAGTTAATGTTTGTGTGCAAAGTTATGGGGATATTGATGTTTGAGGGTTTATTAAAAGGTTCGATGAAGATGTCTGTCGGCTGTACAAAGAGTGGTAAGACCAAGTATCTTTCCGACTTACACGCACGGATGGTGTTGAAGAAGCAAGTCTGTGGTTATTTCCAAGCGAAGAAGGGCGAGAAAGGATTCTATGTGTCTGAACCTTCTCAGATATTTGAACGGGGGAAGAATCTCCCGATTCTGTTGATTGATAACATCCACTTGATGACTCCAGAGATCACAGAAATCCTCACCATTCTGAAGATGTCCAAACAGTTGTATATCACCAGTGAGGAGATCACTCCTTATGGATTGGCTTACCCTCATGTGGGGAAACTTCTTTGCCACGCTGACCAAGTGACAAAACTTTATGCCGTTTGTACGAAATGTGGGGCAGATGCTCGGTACACTTATGTGAAGGCAAAGAAAGATAACGAAACACAAATCAAAGTAGAGCCAAGATGCTTCACCCATTGGCAAAAGAGATCATTATGAGAAATATGCTTTTATGGGGTTCAATCCCAATGATATTCATTCTTTTACAGTGTGTTCGGGTTGGGTCAGTCTACTATGAAGCAAACATGGAGTGTGACTCCTTGCAAGGCGACCGTAAAAGTTTTGTTGTATGTTCTCGGAAAAAAAGAATTGCAGAACGAAATATGAGGAGATTCTGGGATGGATATTGAATCGAAAATGAAAAATCTCACCCAACAGTTGGTGGCACAGAATCCCGAACTAGGTGCAGTTCTCAAACAAGTTGAGGGGAAGGGTTTCGAGGAACAAGTCGAAGCGTTAGTCCCAGTGCTCATGGGGATATCCAAGAATCTTGATTTGGCTTCACTGATGGATGCCAATGATATCATTTACACCAATGAACAAGGCACGGAAAGATTGAACCCTAAGTACGAAGCCTATCTTGCCGAGCGACTTCAATTCGATGGGGACATCCCCGAACTCCGAACTGAGAATCTTCCGAGAGGGAATAAGCCAGCCGTTCCCGTGAACACTCAATCAAAAAACCCCACGATGATTGGGTCACAATTAGAAACAGCCTCTGAGAAAATACTGGATCAGTTTCGGTCGGTCAGCACAACGGCTTTAACAAAGACGGATGACCCCACAGATTACCAAAGGGGTCAGTTGCCAGTCGCTCAAACAGTTGAGGGTTTATCTGCGAAGGAGTACTTCGCTTTGACTCCAGTTGAGAGGAAGGAACATACTTGGAGATTCATCTCTACCACACAAGGGAGGGTGTCTGCTGTACCCGTCATTGCTGATGTTCTATTGGAGATGTTTGCGAAGAAGAAGCATGTGATTTCTTATGGGAAGGGGTCAGAGATGGTTCGGGAACACACTTGGACATTGAGTCTAGTGGATGGAGCGAACTCCACGCAGAGTAACTTCTCTTACATTGATATCGTTGCGAGGTCATTCGTCCGTGACTTTGAGGCTGGCGTGAAAGGGAAGACCTTCACCATCGAACCCATAAATAGAGTGGCTGACCGATTATTCGGTTGGAAGATAACCCTTTGGGATCGTTTGTAGATTCTTTATTCGTATAGAGAATGTCAGTAACAATAAACACATTGGAGAACTAAATGACACAAATCTACGAAATACTTGAAGCAATAAAAGCAAACACGAATCACATTGTCGTGATGACACCCTCTTCGGACGAAAGTCGAACTCTCGTAAATGAACTACGATCTGTGGGTAGTTACACGGGAGAGGGGAGAGTGTTTCTTAAGGGTGACACAAGAGTATCCATTGTTACGGCAGGTGATACCTACGATGAGGGGGTGACCAACTATTCTCTTTTGCATTGGGCTTGGTATAATCAACCAGAAGCAAACAAAATGAAAAAGGCACAACAATGGGAAGCGAAGGCGAAGGAAATCCTCACCAAGTAAAAAGACTTTACACTGTGATATTGAAGGGTGGCACTTCTTTTGAGGTGGGTATTCCTTATTCGGGGGCTGTGGCACATGATGGTGTTCACAGCCTTCATCATATCTACTGCACGAGTGAAACACTGGATATGATTTTATCTATGGGGGCTACATCCTCTAAGGTGTATCACGAGAGTGAGAATGAAGAACAGAGAGCCGAGAGGAAGTTGCTCCACCGAGAAGACTTACAGAAGGTGTTCCCAACAGCCGAGTGTGGTTCTTGTTTTTGGTTCGACCTATCCACCAAGAATCTCTGTGGGGCTATCGACTGGGAGGATGAACGAAAAAAAGCCTCTTTGGAGTTTCACAAAGAGGCTATCGTTTCTCTACACAAGTGTCCTATTAGAGCAAAGGCACTGTGAGGATAACATCGTCAATGACAAGCCTCAAGACTTGTTTCTCATCGAGGTAAAAATCCAGTTCGTCACTGAGATGAAAAGGCACATCATATTCAGAGTCATACCACCAATGGGTTGAATGGCGAGATGAAACTTTATCCCACGCTTTGTGATAGGGAGTGAAATCTTTCTTTTCAAGGTAAGCAAAGACAAACAGTAAATCAATCCAACAGAAATGGTCTGCCATGTCGGGTTCAAGTTCCCACACCCCAGCATTGTGTACTTCCATCCGATAAAGGGCAGCATCAATCTGAGCCATCGAAGAACGCAAACGAAAGATATTCTCCCAATCAATGTCAAGGAACATCGTTCCTTGAGCCATGAGCCGAGCGTACTCTTTACTCTTATTCACGAGATACCAACCGATAGTTGCGTACGCCAATTGGAACTGCTTACACACCGTTGGTTTCTCGAACCAACGGAACATCCTATTCCCAAATGGTGTGATAAGATCACCCTCTGGAGGTTGTCGCTCTTTCCATTCAGAGAACAACTTAAACAACTTGAGTGGGTCTTGTTGCCTAGTGATTGAAGGGTTTGCTGCATGGAACGCAGACATCGTGTACTGAGAATCCTTTCGGATGGTTTCGGAAAGGATTCTCCGAGACCAAAAGATGATCTCAGAGAAGGGGAGGTGTTCAATACCTTCTGCCAACCAACTGGGGTCGGGTTTTTTACCAGAGAAGATATCCATGAAACTGTTGGGATCATGTGGGGGTGGGGGGTAAATGTCAAACATAAAGACTCCTTCTATTGTTTCAATCTTATATACGGAAAGAAGGTTATCTTACGATCCGTTTCTCTTTGCCCACTTCTTATTGGGGCAAGATTCACACGGTTGGAGGCAAGCCTTTTTCACACGAGCCTTCTCTTCAGAAGCCATGATACCAGCACCATAACTAGCAGACATCACGGCACAATTGAACAACCCTCCCGTATAGCGACCATCGACATTGTGACAGTAACCAAAGATTTGACCGTCTTCTCTCACTCGTAAACGAGAACCCACTGCCAAAGGTTGGTCATGAACCAAAGCCCAACGGTGAGCATCATAGAAAGTGGGCTTGGCTGTGTGGTCATAAACCGTGTGACCTCGCAAGAAAGCCATATTCAAAATGTCTATGACTTCTAATTCTTCTTCTGTGAAACCCACCCAACCCTCAGAAAGAGGCTTTTCTGGCTCAGAATCGGGGTTGTAAGACCAATCAACGGCTTCTGAGTCCTCACCTAGTTCTAGTTCAGTGGTTTCTACACAAGAGGGCTTATCGTCTGATTCTGGGGCTTCTTGTACTTCTAGTTCTAGTTCAGAGGGCTTCCAGTATTCCCTACCACCCTCAGATTTCTGAAGTGTCAGCAAGCCCATTTCTTGGACTCTCTCACAGACGGCTTCCCACTTGTCGCTTGAAAGACGGGAAATGCCATAGTACTTCGTGATGACTCTCTTCCATTCAGAGTTGTCTTTGCTCTTACGACCGAGACCGCTTTTCAGTGTCCCCACATATTGGGATACAACATTGAAAAGGGCTTGGCATGCCCCATCGAGGGTTTTTTCTTCTGAGGGTTGTATGAAAGTTGATAGTATGTCACTCATTGTGCATTCTCCTTATATTGATGAAACCATTGTGGTGTTGAAGTGTGTTTCCAAGTGGGTATCGACCCATTCTTAAAAACCTTATTTGCTATATAATATTGATAAGAAGCGTAGGGGTTATCCAGTTTCCATTTAACATCCATCGCTAAAGCGAAAGGTGTTCTCTCACCCAACAAAGGCACGAGAGCCTTCGCACATTCTTTAATTACAAGATGTGACTTGTGGGTCTTACCGTACCGTCTAGTGTATTCCTCACCAAGACCGTTACCGTAAGCGAGAAGCCACTTCCAGTTCCCCAAACTCTCTCTCGCCCACTTGGTGCAAGGGTGGTTCTTGTGGGTGGGTTTATAAGGTGCTTCAAGCCCCCAGAGGTGAAGGTTGGTGCAAAGCATCTGAGCAACTTCCAAAGGCATTTTAATTGAGTGGGCATCACATGATTCCCTCGCTGATATTACGGGGTCTTCATTGACAGCGAATATATTCATTGTTCTCTCCTTGTTTATTGGAAACATTGATACGGAGAAATCTATCGTGAGCGATCCCACATCTCTTTCTTAAGTGCGGTTGCATTTCCGTTTGACTTCCGTATAAAGAGTGTCACCAAAACACGAGGTAATACAATGACTACTACTAAAACCACCAAAAAACCAACCACAAGAAAAAGAACTACCACCAAAAAGGTGAAGGAGACAACAGTGTCAACAACTGATATTTTTGCAAACCTAGATCGACCCTTCTCTGACCAAGATGTCAAGTGGCGTGTCGGTCGTCAATCCCGTGACGGCAAGAAAGCCGCCCTTCTCGCTTATGTAGATGCACGATCCGTTCAAGCACGATTTGACGGTGTTGTGGGAAAAGAGAACTGGAGTGTGACCTATGTTCCCTTTGGCGATACGGGGGCTGTGATGGCTACTGTGTCAGTTCGTATCAATGGGGAATGGGTAAGCAAGTCTGACATTGGATCTCCCTCCAATGTAGAGCGAGAGAAAGGGGCTGTGTCTGATGCCTTCAAGCGTGCTTCTGTCGCTTGGGGTGTGGGAAGACACCTCTATGATCTCCCCGAAACTTGGCGACCAATCATTGCTGCCAAGCCTTCTGACCCCCGTGCCTTTTGGGTGTAGGGTGGTTATATCACTCCCCCGAAGATGGCTGATTTCAAACCAAAGGTCACAGAAGATGAAGAAATGAAACGCTTTGAGGAAGCAATCAAAGGCGAGTTCAACATTACAATCGCAGAAGCAATTGCTCTTGCTGGGAATGATTTGGATACTCGACAACTCCGTGTCGCTTTCTACACTTCTCAAAAGGAAGCGAAAGCCTCCTAGTATTCCCCACTCCATCACTTGCCCTTTTGGGTGAGTGGTGGTTTTACCCACCCCATCAGATTCTTGAAACAACTGGAGAACACATGAAACAATTAGACAATGACGAACTAAAGCAAACTTTAATCACGAAACTCTTTGAAAAGATGATCGAGAAAGAAGATATCAACACAGATGAAACCGTCCTATTGATGCGTGCCATTGGGCGATATGCCGAAGAACATTATGAACTCCCCCCCACAATCAAAAAACAAATGACGAAGTTCATTGAAACAAATGAAGACACCGTGATTATGATTTTCAATAGCGACATCGAAACCATTATGGCTTTTCTCCACCAGAATTATATCAACTGGGAGAGTCAAGAAACCTTTGAGAGCCTAGCCACAATCAATGAGTTCTATGTGGCATTGATGGGCTTGTGGATGATAGACGAGTATGACCCCACAAATGGTAAGGCTTGGTCTATCCTCACAGAAACAACCTCTTATGTCGAGAACAATATGAGTCGCTTCACGCCCTCAAAGACAATGGTCAGTCATTTTCACAACCCATCAAGTATGAACCCAATCCAAGACTTGTGGATGGCGATGAAAGGTCACCCCACAATTCCCGTCTGAAAGAATCGGCAATCGAATACATGATGGCATTGTGGTATATGTTCTGTTTATAGGGAGCATTTATCTCTAAAACCAAAAGGCGATAACCAATGATGGTATCGCCTTTTTTGTGTTCACCCACAAGAACCCGTGCCGTTGCTTTCCACTCTGGGTGGTAGGACACTTCAAGAGTCTTATGTCCCTTGATGCTCCAAGCACCATCTAAGTCTTCTTTCCAGACATGAATGATATCGTTTTCAATTTCCAGTGACATGGATGTGAATCTCCTCTCCTCTGTTTATGGGAGAGGTAGCGACAATCTTCCCCTTCACCCCAAACAAAAGAATACGAACATTGGGTGTGTCTGTCCTTTTATAGAACGGAGCAAACCCAGAAATAAGATGACCATCAACACTATGTTGGTGGTTGAACTTCCCATATACAATCACATCTTCAACAATAGCACCCTTTTCCAAATATCTCGAAGCAACCACAACACCATCTTTCAATCGAATATGGGCTTTGGGATTAGTCTGTTTCGGAACAAGCAAAGGACGATCACAAGACACACAAAGAACATAAGAAGCATAAACTTTCTGCTTCAAACCACAACGGCAAGTGATTTCCTCTGCGTGTTTCAACATGTTTTTTTCCTTTTGAAAAAAGTTAGTTATTTTTTATATGTTTCATAATTATTATACACGGTGTAGTTCTAGTTCGTACATCTTATCTAGCATATTGGAGAACTACCGAAAGAGAACCCCCAAGATAAAACATTTATATTTGATTTGATTTATAAATAACTCCCACCAAAATCCTAGAGTTTATCTTGTGTTTCGTTCGCTGAACAGTGTTTGGGCGAGTTAATAAATGTTTCTCTAGGAGTCTGAGTTGTAGTTCGGTGAGTAGATCAAAAAAAAGGCTTGGAGTTTCCCCCAAGCCTTACAAGCATAAACCAGACAGAGATTAGTCTTTCAAGCCCATGTAATCAACAGTGATGATATCTTGTGTGTTCAGAACACCACCGAACTCAACCTTGTAATAACGAACTTCACCAGCATTTGGATGAGCAGTCCCACTCAAAGTGTGAGCAGTTGCTGAAGTATCATCTGTGTTTGTCTGTCCAGCCAAAGTATGGCTGTCACCAGCATTGGGATCGGTATTTCCAATAGTCAAAGACGACACTGTTGCTCGCCAAGACGATTCGACCTCAGCACCATATTTGATAGGATAACGAACGAACTCGTCAGAGGTGTCATAGTCACCGTATGTGGCGGGGTAATTGGTTGGGTTAATTACTGCAACAACTTTGTATTCGTCAGCACTTTGAAGTATCGCACTTGAGTTTCGTTGGATTAAACGGACACCGTTTTTATAGACACGAACACTTGACCAATAGGTGTTGTTATTGAGATGAGAACTATTCCCACTATTTGCTGGGACTGTCGGAGTAGGAGCATTGGCTAACAAAGAACCCAAAACAAGAATCTGCTTCTTCCCAGCCACTGTTGGGATCTGGAACTCATGTAAGTCACCGTAACCAGTAGTGTTAGAACCAGTAGTGTTAGTAGCATTTGCATCATAGACCTTTGAAGCATAGGCTTGAAGATCGTTAACATCATTCAAACGAGCAAAGTCAGCATACTGATGACTCACGGGAGCGACAGTCAAACGACCAGTGTCTACGGGAGCAGTGCTAGATTGTTGGACAGCAGCATCCAGTTCTTCGATAGCAGTCTTGAATGAACCACCAGCCGTGATGTTGAATGTGTTGTTTGCGGGGTCGGTATTCCCACTGTCGAAGTCAGCCTTCGTTCCACTTGCTGGCAAGCCAACAGAGGTTTCGATTGCGAGTTGATTTGCTTGGAGAGCAGAGATGTCAGTATCGTTGGAAGCGATGTCAGAAGCATTGGTCGCAATGTTTGTGGTATTTGTTCCAATGTTGGTTGTATTGGTGGCAATATTCCCAGCATTTGTTGCAATATCACCTTCGTTGGTTGTGACACGACCCGTAAGAGCCGTAAGGTCAGTATCGAGTCCAGCAATGTCACCGTCATTTGCAACAATCTCACCGTGCAACTCATTGATAGCCGCAGCAAGATCAACAGCAGTGGTATCAAGAGCAGTTCCCTCGCCCGTAAAGGTTTGGAGAGAAGTAATGTCAGAAGCATTGGTGGCAACTTTTCCGTCAATAGTAGCAGAACTAATATTGAAACCAGAGTCAGCAGAACCAGTAATTGTCAGATCACCAGTGACTTGAACTTCTGAGTTCGTGTTGTCTATCTTGTCGACACTACTCGTGCTATTCCAGACCACACCATCATATTGATTTACCCATACAGTGTTTGCCCCCGTACCGTCATAAGAAACCCAACCAGAGGTAGCCACTTTGTAGTAGTCACCCGTGTCCTTTTCTGTCAATATAGACAAGTCTTGGAATTGGTTTCCAGCAGTCCAAGCAGTACGAGTAGCAAGGGTCGCATTGGGGTCTGATGAAGCAGCCGTTGCCACATTTTGAGGGTCAATACTTGTAGCATTGACATAGTTGAAGGCATCTCCGAGTCCCGAAACGGCACTCTCAACAGCAGTGATTGCAGTGTCCAAAGCCGTAATGTCGGTGGTAACATTGTTGGTGGTGGCATGGTTCGTTCCACCACTTGTGTATGTTGAGTTGATAAAACCAAGAGAGGTTTGGGTGTCATTAAGTTCAGTTTGGAGGTTACCAATGTTGGTTGTATTGCTGGAGATATTCCCTTCGGCAGTCGTCAAACGAGTATCGAGAGCACCAATACTTGCTAGATTGGTAGCGATATCTGTGGCATTACTATCAATAGCAGCATCCAAGATTGTCAAAGCATTTGAAACATCGGTTGCCGCTTGCAGATAGTTGCTTGAACCTATCTTGAAAGCATTAGCATCTGTGATGTCACCGATACCAAGCCGAGATTCTACATTGGATTCAAGAGTGTCAATGTTTGTTTGCAAGCCGAGATCAGCAGAGATCATTGCTTGTTCGATAGTATTCAACGCACTATCAAGTCCTTCGATAGCACCTTTTACGCTCGTGATAGCGGGGGCAGTGAGATAGTTCGTTCCAACGAACCCAGTAATACCACTCGGATCGGCAACTGTCAGACCGAGAGTAGCATTTACATCACCACGAAGGTCTGTGATATTCCCAGCATTTATCCCAATGTCAGCCGTGTTGGTAGCAATGTTTCCAGCATTTGTAGAAATGTTCGTTTCAGCCGTTTTGAGAGCAGCGTCAATTGCTTCAATGACACTTGTCCAGTCAGTGAAAGTGGCATTGGCACTTGAAGTGAGAGTTATTGTTCCGAAAGCGAAGGTGTCGTTAGCGGCATCATAAGTGATTCCAGCACCAAGAACGGTAGCCAAAGAACCCAAACGAGCATCAATGTCTGAGTCAATTGCCGTTTGAATAGTGCTTTCAAGGGCAGCCAAATCATCGACATTGGCAACGGCAGCATTATTGCCAGCAGTTAAGGCTGAATCGACAAGGAAACTAGCGTATTGTGTGGTACTTGAAAAGTGATCGGAGGTCAGTTGATCGTCCCCGAACTGTCCAGACCGAATAGAGATATTAAGAGCCATAATGGTTCTCCTTTTTTAGATTAAGAGGGTGTTTCAAAAAATGGGTTTTGAGCACACCCATCTTCAGATAAGGGTTTGAAATAAAGCAATTATTGGTCTGAGATAATCTGTCTATATAAAACAAACGGTAGAATGTAAAGATTATGGAGATGTGATACTATGGCTCAAGCATTGATACAATCTCTCCTCAATGGTGACCCCAGTACCGTTGTTGAGGGTCAGTCAAGGAATGATTTATCCTTTGGCGATAAGGTCTATCTGAAAAGTGTGGGTGACGGTGCGAACACATATTCTTGGAATCTTTTGTATAAACCCGAAGGGTCAACAGCAAGTTTCTCTGGGAATCCGACATCAGTGACGGTTGGTTTTTTTGAGGTAGATAAAGAGGGGTCATACCTAGTTCGCTTGATTATAAACGCTGGGAATGCTGGAGAATCCACGCAGTATCTTCGTTTGAGAGCCTTGACTCAGTTTGGGAACTTACATCTTGTGTCAGCGGGGGAGCGTAAGACCTTTGAAGATTCTGTCCCCTCAGATATTGATATATCGGGTTGGACGAACGACCAAAATCGCAATCTCCTCACTTTATTGGATTTCATTAAGCCTTTGGTTTCATCTGGGCGTGTTTTATATGTCGATGCCAATGATGGCACAAAGGAATACGGCAACCATTCTTCCATCCAAGAAGCCATCGACTATGCTTCAGCAGCAAGTCCGAACGAGAACGCTCCCTACACCATAATGATACGGGCTGGTCTTTACACGGGTGACCTCACCTTAAAGCCTCATGTCCATCTCGTTGGTTTTTCGGGTGATAGTTCAGTGGAGGACAGACGAGTTGTGATAGATGGTTTAATCACGACTGACCTCCCGAACATAGGTGACCACGCTTTCGTCACCAATCTCTATATTAAAGGGGATGTCGCAACGACCAATCCTCTCGTGACAAAAAGTGGGAATGGGACATTAAGTTTTGTCCGTACTCACATCATGCAAACATCTTCCAGTGTCGGTCAAGGTGCAACTCTCTCTGTCGAAGGTGGTGTTGTCAATTTAGATAACTGTAAGGTGACAGCCAATGATGGGGGGTTAGACGATCAGTTCGCTCTAGTTCAGAAGGGTGCTTCCGTCATCAATGCTCGAAGAACGGAGTTCGTTGCTCCTTCTTGTATCCATCTCAATGTAGATCGAGAACCAGCCAACACAATGAAAGCCAACTTCGTGAGTTGTGAGATTTCCTCAACGGGTGGCGTGACCAGTTCGGCTGTGAGTGGACAATCCCAAGCAGACTTCGATCATTGTCTGTTTGATGTGAACAGTGGGAAAGCCTTTGATATAAACTCTAGTGGGGGTTCATTGGTCACGGGTGATATCGTCATACAATTAAGATGGTCGTTCATCCCCACAGAAGTTTATTGGAATGTGAATGACACGGACGGTTTGAATGAAATCCGTGTTGGTGCAATTCAGTGGTTGGGTCTCCAAGAATCTGGGGTTGTTGGTTTCCCACCCCATGCCGTGAAGATAACGCCTCTTGTTGGTGGTGACACCATTGGTTATGACGGTGTTGCTTCTGCTGACAATATCCAAGATGCCATTGATGAAACATATTCTCTCACAAATATAACGGGTGGGAATGTCGGAACGGGAACGAGAGTCTTCAAGCAGAAGAACTCCAATGTCCTAGAGTTCAAGACACTTGTGGGGGATAGTACTGTCAACGTCAGTTCGACCACAAACGAGATTCAGTTGGGCTTCAGTGGGGCAGTCAGTTCGATATACCAAGACAACACCTCCATAACTATCGTGGACGAGGGTGGGGTAACCGATGGGAGTATCCTCATCAATATAGACGGTGTGGATTATTGGATGTTCGACACCAATGGTTCTTTCCTCCCTATGAACACGGGAACGCAAGACATTGGTTCTGCGACCAACAGAGTCCAGAGTATCTATGTCGATGCCATTTCCTCAGTACATTTCGT
>Ga0115565_10002582_pt1 | contig 13613 bp, 11 predicted proteins | sample COGITO_mtgs_1105_FD_87199 | JGI IMG/M metagenome (GOLD analysis project Ga0115565, IMG submission 87199) | Pelagic marine microbial communities from North Sea - COGITO_mtgs_110530 | ecosystem: Environmental > Aquatic > Marine > Epipelagic | place: Germany:Helgoland, sampling site Kabeltonne... | reverse complement strand
CCGCATGGTTGTTTGGCATCGTTACTGCTTTTACCTTTGCATTACCTGCTTTAGGACAGGCAATACGCGTTGATGTTGCGCACTTATTTAGAGCGAGCGATATAGCCGGTGAGGCTATGTCGGGAAGTTGGCGTATAGCAAGTTATTTGTGTGCAGCCTTGCTCGCTACTCTCGTGTTGATTGCGATTCCCAATGTGCTTTTTGGTCTAGCCTTCCTCGCTACCGTTATTATTTGCCTAGCGTTTTTTGAAGGCGTGGTGTATCTGTTACGGTGGCTCTCGCGCAAGATGGAGCAACGGCCATGGCTCGCAAGTCACGCAGCAACACGCATGGCGCTGGCAAATATGCACCGCCCCGGCACTCCGCTGCGCATTACGTTGTTGTCATTAGGCACTGCGCTCACTCTATTAGTGGCCTGCACGGTAATTGTGGTAGCGCTGCTTCGCTTAGTTCAAACCACCATACCTGAAGAATCACCTGCATTGGTGCTTTACGATGTATTGGCCGAGCAAAAAGATGCGGTTAACTTGGCGGCACAAAAATACGATTCACTTAAACAACTGTCGCTATCACCTATCGTGCGCGGCCGCATTTCAGATATAAATGGCACCCCGATTCGAGAGTTAGCCAGCCTTGATGTGGATTGGCAAGACATGGCGCGTGACGAGCACAAGCTCAGCTATCTGTCTGGCAATATAGACGGCATCACCATTGTAGAGGGTGCGCTATGGGAAGAACCCTTTGATAGCAGCATGCATGGCAACGATAGTTTGGACTTTGCATTCATAATGGAAGACAGAGAAGCTGAGCAAATGCAGTTGGAGCCCGGCGACAAAGTGCAGTTCTCAATAGCAGGAAGCGATCGAGCAGGATTGCTCAGCGGCATATACACCCAAAAAGGTATCCAAACACGCTTTTGGTTTGAAGCCATATTTTCTGATGGCGCGCTCCAAGACTTCATTACTGGCTATGTGGGCGTCGTTTATATGGACGACCAAGATGCCGTGGCATTGCAAAGCGAACTCGCCCGCTCCTACCCCAATATTATTACTGTTCGTACGCAAGATCTTATTGCCTCAGCAAGCGAGCTACTTAACAAGGGTACTAGCGGTCTAAGCGTCATTTCTTCCATCAGCTTGTTAGTGAGCTTGATGGTGTTGGCTAGTGTGATGGCAGCAGGCAGACGTAAGCAGAGCTATCACGCTATTATTCTGTTTTGCATCGGTGCACGCATATCTTATATACGCAGCGCTATCGCTATCGAGTATTCGCTGTTGGCCGCAGTCGTCAGCCTATTCTCAATTGTGCTAGGACTGTCGATTGCGGCCCTAGTCCTGCAGGTTCGCCTAAAGGTATATGTACTGGACGTGTATTGGCTTGGTATTGCCGTGGCATTGCTGTCTTCAATGCTGGTGTTTGGATTGGGAGCTTTGTATTTGTTTCAGCGGTTGAAAATTCAGCCCGCGCAGTTACTAAGAGAATCGGTATAGATTGCTTGTGCTTGGATGGGAAAGGAACTAGGCTTTGTGTTATCGACTACTAAATTATTCGCGATCCAGCCATCATTGCACGTAGACAAGGAAACTAACATGCTAGCAGTCTCATCTTTAACCCGATTATCAAGTGTGTCTGTGGCTGTTTTACTCAACAAATCCATAGTAATGTTAAAACTCGCACACATCTCGTTTGCTCAACTGTTAATACTCGTTGCATACATTTGCTTAAGCGCTAACGCACAGGCGGCTAAAAATGTGCAACACTCTGTTATTATTAACAGCGCGCAAGATATTCCTAAACACGGTCGGTTATATATTGTCCTTAATAGAAGTAATGAGTCCGAGCCTCGACTTTATTCTGCTTGGCCTACTAATGATATAGAGCCCTTGTTTGCAAGCGATTTAAATGGCATTGGCACCAAGCAAAGTGTAAACCTAAAAGACAGCCTTGTTGGCTTTCCTCATAGCAATCTGTCGGACCTTGAAGAGGGTACATGGTATGTGCAGGCACTTTACGATACCGATTTTTTAGATGGGCGCATCAACTCTCCCCACAATTATTATTCACAGGTCAAACGGATTGTTGTGGAGTCCGGAGAGCCAATCAGCATTAACCTCAGTCTTGACCAAAAAATACCCGCCGAAAGTCTGCCCGAAGACACCGAGCATCTGCGTTTCGTCAAAATGAAAAGTGAACGATTGTTCGAGCATTGGCAAACTGATATGCATATCCGTGCAGCCGTCTTGTTGCCTGCTGACTATAGCCAAAACCCTTTAAAAAAATATCCTGTTTTTTATAGCGTAGGCGGTTATCACGCGCAGTATACCCGTGCACAACGCTTGATAGAAAATGACGCGTTTAAAGCTTATTGGTTTGATGAAGGTACGCCACAGATGGTGATCGTATTTTTGGATTCACAAGCCCCCTTTGGTGACTCTTATCAAATGGATTCGGCTAATAACGGTCCCTATGGCGAAGCGACCATTAATGAATTTTTGCCGTACTTAGAACAAAAATTCAATCTTATGGAAAATATGAAAGGACGCTACGTTAGCGGCTGCTCGACCGGCGGCTGGGTCAGTTTAGCAATGCAGTTGTTCTATCCCGACACCTTTAACGGTGCGTGGTCATACAGTGCAGACGGCGTGGATTTCAAATACTTTCAATTAGTTGATATCTATAACGACGAAAACGCTTACATCAATGAACACGGCTCCTCGCGCCCATCGTATAGACAAAAAGACGGCGACGTTATCTTTTCGATCCAACGCGAAATTATGATGGAAAATGTAATGGGCAAACACAATAGTTACGCATTTTCTGGTGGTCAGTGGGGTGGATGGAATGCCGTATATGGTCCACAAAATGCCAACGGAATGCCTGCAACAATATGGGACCCTGTTTCGGGGAATATTGATAAGGACGTTGCTGAACAATGGCAAAAATTTGACCTGCGCAAATATACCCAAGACAATTGGACCACCCTCGGTCCAAAGCTAAGGGGTAAACTGCATTTGTGGATGGGTGACATGGATAATTTTTATCTTAACAATGCCATGTATCTTTATGAAGATATGTTAAGCACCCGAACGGAACCTGCATCGGACGCCAAATTTACATGGAAACGTGGCGTTGGGCACTGTGACTTCGACCAAGTAGACATGTTAAAATCGACGATATCGCAAATGTACGAGCGTTATAAAATTACAAAAGCAGACAAACAAACGGCTATCTCAGAGTGACTTTTCCCAAAACATCGCTTTTCCCATTTCAGGGTCAAGTTCGTAACCTTTAAAGCCGGCTTTGATATAGGCATTTTGAGCAGGTACATTGCCTTCGAGCACTTCCAACGTAATTTTGCAGCATCCCATCTGTGCTGCGCATTGTTCTATGGCGGTCATAAGCGTCTGGCTTAGCTGCATACCTCGAAACTGAGGGTTGACGGCGAAGTCATGGATATTCAGGATAGCTTGACATTTAAATGTGGAGAAGCTTTCGATACAATTTGCAAACCCTGCAGGTTGGCCATCCACATAACAAATAAAAGAGCGCATGAATGGCCGCGCTTGCAACGCTTTGATTAGATTTTGTTTTGGTGCTTGCTTCAATGATTCACCACCGCCCATAGGATCTTGTGCATAGGCATCTAGCAAGAGGAGAAGATCATCACATTGTTTTGGGTCGCTATAATCAACTCGTTTAACGTCTACTTCCATTTTTTTCACCTATTGGTTAATCGGCACAAATATCAATTACGCTTGCGTTCAAAAGGGCCTGTAATTGCGCGCCTGCAATTTTGATTTCAAGACCTCGTTTGCCAGCACTCACATAAATTTCGTCAAAGTTCATAGCACTGATATCGACGACGGTGTCGAGCGGCCTTTTTTGTGCGAAGGGACTGACACCTCCTAGCACGTAACCACTCATATTCTGTACTTTTTTTGCATCAGCCATTTGTGTTTTCTTTGCGCCTATTTGTTTCGCCAACTTTTTCATGCTGAGTTTGTTGCTGGATGGCAAAATAGCCACTGCATAATCGGTTTTGGCATTAAATTGACACTCGACTACCAACGTCTTAAACACTTGCTCAGGCGGCAAACCTAGCTTTTGTGAGGCCTCATCGGCATAGTGCTGGTTGCTGTCTTGATGCTCGTAAGACAATAACTCGAATTCGACTCGATGTTGTTCTAAATAAAGAATTGCGGGTGTCATTTTGTCAACTGTACAAGGGAAGTAAAGTAGGCACTAGATTAACAACAATTCAAAAAAAACCCAACTTCTTAAAGTTGGGTCTGTGCTTAGGATTCTATCGTTGTAAATGTTCGTTTAAACCACTTATCTAACATGTTTTTCTCATAACCTAACAGTTCATTACGATAACGCAACGCGCTGTTTTGTAGAAAAGACATGTCCTTAAGCTTTACGTCTTCACTTTTAATGATTTGTCCAGACGCATCGGTCAACTCATAACTCATGGTAATGCGCGGAATATCAACGTCTTTGACGATTCTTATATCAGTACCAACCGCGCCAAAACCCACAAAAGATGCTGGTAGCACTCGGCCTGCAAGGTCTAAGTCAGTGACTTTTATTGACAACGTCTGATCGGCAGGTAATTGCTGCGCATACTGATGAAAATGCGCCTCTAAATTTTCTAAAATACGCTCGCGAAACTTCGTTCTAGATTCGTTTGATGGACTTACATCGCGAAATTTCTTGGGCGTGACCCACTCAACGGTTACTGTGCTGTCTTCTTTTGGCTCATCCGCTTGGGAAACTGCGCTTGCGCCAAACATCATGCTCATTGAAAGGGTTAACGTGCTAATTAGCTTACGCATATCAAACTCCCGTTTAAAGTTAATCTTAGATGCCTGCGTAATTATACCGCATTATGTCTACAAACAACCAGATATTGATTAAAGTTTAACCAGCAACGTCGTGGCTGATATATCAGAACACAGCTTTGCTAGGTTGGCACCAAATATAAACGGATTCTTGTCATTACCTTCACAGTACAAGCTGTTAAAGTGTCTAACTTGTTCGACTGATTCTGTTATTTGAAAAATATAATCGGTTTGGTGCGGTTGTAATGAAAGATTATTATATAAAAAACCTTCGCGTAACGCGGAAAGTTTTTGTCTATCTGGCACACTCGCAACGGTTTCAAACCAACTTCCAACCGTCGCTTGAGCGTCTTCTAAAAAATACTGAGCGAAATCGCTGCGTAACAGCATAATTAAAAGAACCACCTGAATTAAAATAATCAAACCACGCAACATAAGCGCTACATATTTCCTAAAGTAATTAATAAGCATCGTGCACAATATACAAGTTGTGCGTGTAAAACCGTCATCTCGTCAATACTATGGTATCTATTATGACTGTGAATAATCAGCTTAATTCAAAATAGAAAACAAATCAGTACTAAAGTCTGCAACTATTTTGATCTGAATTAAGGAATCACAAAAGAGTAGGTGTATAATCAACAGTATACCGCATGCACTTCGCTTTCGTTCTTTTTTAACAATGCTGTGGTATCGGAGCCAAAATATGTCCCAAAAGATCGACATAAAAGACGTAACGCCGGTTAAGATCCACCGACCTGAGGGTGCTGATGATCGCTACTCCTCAAGAAGCAGAATCTATGTGCGTGCCGTCCAAGGTGTATTGGAAAACACGCGTCGTTTGTTTGGTTTAATTTTTTTAGGTCTGTTTGCTGTTGCCCCTTGGATTGAATATCAAGGGTCACAAGCGATTCTGTTTAATATCTATGAGCAGCGCTTTCAAATTTTTGCTATGACCTTGTGGCCACAGGATTTAACCATCCTTGCATATATATTAATCGTAGCGGCTTTTGCGCTGTTTTTCGTCACTACTTTTGCGGGCAGAGTCTGGTGCGGATTTATGTGCCCACAAACAACGTGGACGTTTATCTATATTTGGTTTGAAGAAAAAATAGAAGGCAGTCGCAACAAACGTATAAAGCTTGATCAACGTAAAATGGATACCGACAAATTCCTTAGAAAGTCACTCAAACATATAGCTTGGATCAGTGTTGCATTGTTTACAGCATTAACGTTCGTGGGGTATTTCACGCCGATAGATGCTTTATTTCTAAATTTCTTTACCTTCGACGTGAGTTTTTGGGCTGGCTTCAGTGTGATATTTTTTACAGTGTGCACATACGCGAACGCGGGCTACATGCGAGAAATCATGTGCACCCACATTTGCCCCTACGCACGATTTCAATCAGCCATGTTCGATAAAGATACGTTTACAGTCGCCTATGATCCCAGCCGCGGAGAAAAGCGTGGACCTCGCTCGCGAAAATTGACACAAGAAGAAGTCAAAGACAAGGGCCTAGGGGACTGCATTGACTGTAACCTGTGTGTACAAGTATGCCCAACAGGTATCGATATCCGCAATGGCTTGCAGTACGAGTGCATTAATTGCGGCGCGTGCGTTGATGCTTGCGACGGCGTAATGGAAAAAATGGACTATCCCAAAGGCTTGATCAGCTTTACGTCTGAGCATGAATTAGCGGGCGGAAAAACTAAGATACTGCGCCCAAAACTGATTGGCTATGCATTTGTGCTGTGTGTCATGACTTCATTACTTGTGCTTGATATATGGATGCGCTCTCCAATTGAAATCGACATTATAAAAGACCGCAATTCGATGTATCGCGAAATCATTGCGGATGGTGTCTTAGAAGTGCAAAACGTTTATACCTTAAAAGTACTCAATAAATCGCAAAAAACGCGCACCTTTACGATTTCGATTAAGGGCTTAGAAGGAGGCCGTTTTATTGGCCAAACATCAGTTGATGTCGAAGGCGGCGATATCTTTACATTGCCCAGCAGTGTTGCTACAAAACCAGAAAACTTAATAGAAACCGCCACAGAATTTTATTTCCGTGTACAAACAACTGACGAAGCAGGTAACATCATCGTAGTTGAAGAGCCGAGCAAGTTTATATACACGAATGTCTGATTTTACCTTTGACAGTTTGCATCCAGACTTGATTCTGGATGCGATTGAAAGCCTCGATGTGCGAGTGTCTTCGGGGCTTCTTGCTTTAAATAGTTATGAAAATAGAGTGTACCAGTTTGTTACGGAACAAAATGAACGCTATGTTGCCAAGTTTTATCGCCCTGCGCGCTGGACCAACGATCAGATTCAAGAGGAGCATGACTTCGCTCTCGAATTGGCGGAACAAGAGGTTCCTATCGCAATTCCTTCAATTATGCGGGGGAAAACGCTGCATGAGTACAATGGCGTTAGATTTGCTATTTTCCCCTCCGTCGGCGGTCGTCAGTTTGAGGTCGATAATCTTAACCAGCTAGAATGGATGGGTCGCTACATCGGCAAGATTCATCGCGTTGCCCAGCGTAAAGATTTTGTGCATCGCCCCAAAATATCCCTCACTGCTTATTTGGATGAGCCCTCAAAAGTGCTGGTCAGCGGTCAGTTAATTCCACATCATTTACAAACCGCATTCATGACTATACTTGAACAAGTTAACGCGACCACTAACACGTTTTTTAACACTGACTACAAAAGTATTCGACTACACGGTGATTTGCATCCAGGTAATATTTTGTGGCGTGATGGCCCGACGTTCGTTGACTTAGATGATTGTCGTTCTGGACCCGCTGTGCAGGATTTGTGGATGATGCTTTCTGGCGACGACCAACAACAGTTTATTCAAATGGACACATTGGTGAAAGCTTACGAAGAGTTTAATGATTTTGATCGGGCCGAATTGAACCTTATTGAGCCTTTGAGAGCGATGCGCATGGTGCATTATATGGCATGGTTAACCTTGCGTTGGGAAGACCCTGCGTTTCCAAACGCCTTTCCTTGGTTTGCGGATGACAAATATTGGGAAAATCAGATTTTGGCTTTAAAAGAACAACTTTCTTCACTGCATGAGCCTAGCATAAAACTATAACTTATGCATTTTGGTTGACAAAAATCCATGTTAAACAGGTGTTTAAGTCGCGCTCGTTACACTATACTAATGGCGTTCAAGGTGCTCGATTAACTTCGTGTTAAACGGGAAGCAGGTGAAAAACCTGCGCTGCCCCCGCAACGGTAAACATTTAGAACGATTATGTTTTAAATTTTTCATCAAAATACTGCAGATTGTTGTTTGTATTTCGTCATCCACTGTATGTGATTTAGACCTCGTCTTAAAAAGCAAATGGGAAGGTGTGAAAAATATATGTGAGCCCGGATACCGGCCTTGATATGCAGGCATTGCCTATGGGTACTTGCCATAATTAACGCTAAATGCTCGGGCGGAGCATTAAACGGAACTCAAAATCAAATGAAATTCAAGTATACCTTGATGGCAACTAGCCTAGTTGCATCGTGCGCGAACGCACAACATAACACTCAGCAACACTCTCCAGCAAACATCGAAACCATCACTGTGCTTAGCTCTCGCGCAACAACTGATATAGACGTAATTCCCGGGTCTGTCTCGATTATTGATGCTGACTATATCGCAGCATCTGGCGCGGTTTTTATTAGCGACCTTTTGCGCTCATTTGCAGGAATGAATATTAGTCAGTCAGGCCCAACTGGCGCATTAACAGAAGTGCGTTTTAGGGGCAGCGAAAGCAACCATATATTGGTGATGGTTGATGGCGTAGAAATAAACGACTTAGGCCAAGGCGGACTGGTAGACTTCGCGCATATTCAAACGCATGACATCGAAAGAATCGAGTTATTGCGTGGGCCGCAAAGTGCATTGTGGGGATCCAGCGCAGTCTCAGGTGTTATCAATATCATCACCAAAGGAAGCAACAATTCAAAAGGTTTCGATGCGAGCATATCAGCAGAGTTAAGTCACGAAAACACGCAGCGCGTTGGCTTAACAACTTCGCGCACACAGGACAGATACAATTTTGGCTTAAATTTGTCTCACTATACGACCGAAGGATTTAATGTCTCTCGGCCTAATAGTAGCGGCATAGAAGAGAAAGATGGCTATCAAAATACACAGTTAAGCGCTCACTATGGGTTTCAGGCAAATCACGAAAATCGAATTAGTTTTAATGGCCGCTTGACCAACTACGAAAGTGAATTTGATACCACAGACTTTGTCATGACAGGTCTACCTGCTGATAGTAACAACGTCAGTCAGGGCCAGCAGAGCAGTGCTCAGATTAAATGGCTGTTTACGCCAATCAATAGCATATGGAAACAAACACTGAGCTTACAGCACAATCAGCAAACGGTCGAAAACTTTGCTGATGATGTGTTTGACCGCTCAACAAAGGGCAGTAAAACTCGAGTAAACTGGAACAGTCAGTTCAACATAACCCAAAAAAACGTAGTTAATGTCGGTTTTGATTGGGTTGATGAGGACTTTGAACAGGCGGGACAAATAGTCTTTGGCGATCCTAATCAAAAACAGAATAACAAGACTGGTTCAATAACGTCTGATGGTTTGTTTTTCATTACAGACAAGCTCAACACAACTTTTAGTGTAAGAGCTGATAAAAGCGATTCATTTGAAAGTGCCAATAGCTATCGAATTGGTATAAACGCAATACTAAGTAGTTCATTGCGCGCATTTTTGGCAAAAGGTAAGGCCATCAAAAATCCTACCTTTACAGAACGCTTTGGTTTTTTCCCAGGCAGCTTTATTGGCAATGAATCACTGACACCTGAGGAGTCAAACAATAAAGAATTAGGACTCATCTATACGGCGCCATATGGCAATGAGCTTACGCTTACATACTTCAACACGGAGTTGGAGGATGAAATTAATGGTTTCGTTTTCGTTCCTGAAGCAGGCAATTTTACAGCGCAAAATAACGACTTAAAGAGCACTCGACAGGGACTAGAAGTATCAGCCACTGGCGAAGTCGGACGAGTCAACTGGCAGTTTAGCTATGCGTATTTAGATGCTAAAGACGCTCAAGGAGATGAGCTTCGTAGGGCTGAGCATACTGGTTCAGGCACACTTAGGTATAGACACAACGACGTGCATTCTGGATTTGTACAGATTGATTATACTGGCAGTCGCTTGGATACTTTCTTTCCTCCCTTTCCGCAACCGAGTCAAATTGTAGACTTAGATGCCTATTGGTTTGTGAGTGCAAACTATCGCTACCAGTACAATAAAAATACCACGTTGTCATTTCGTGGTAGTAATTTACTAAACCGGACTTATGAGGATGTGTTTGGCTTTGCAACTCAAGGCAGGCGCGTATCTGTAAATCTGCGTTACGCATTGAACTGATTCAAATTAGCTAGGTCTTAACACCTCATCATTTATTGGCAGGCCATCAATATTTAACCATGGCAATCATTAAATAGAGGTGTAAGACCCTATAAATCATCAATAGGGCTTTGAGAATATTACGCTTTGTGTGATATTCTAAGTGGTAAGTTAACTATTTAAATACAGCAATAAGCAGTTGCTACAGGACAGATATAAAATGAAAAAGCTTTTATTAGTGTTGTTTTGTGCCTTAATGGTGCCTCTTCAAGCATGTGCACAAATCAAATGGGTCGAAGGTACTCATTATGATGTAATTAGCGAAACCGCTACGGCAAAACCAGAAGTTAAAGAATTCTTTTCGTTTTGGTGTCCTGCTTGTTATCGCTTTGAGCCGCTTGTGGCAGAAATCAAAAAAGGCTTAGACGCTGACGTAAAATTTACCAAGGTACACGTCAATTTTATGCGTTTTACAGGCCCAGAAGTGCAAGACGACGCGACACGCGGAATGGCAATTGCACGATTGCTTAAAGAAGAAGATCAACTCAACCAGGCTATTTTTAACGCGATTCATCAGCAGCGCATGACGATTGCCGGCATCGATGATGTGCGCAGTGTTTTTTTGGCGAATGGCGTTGAAGCCGCTAAATTCGATAAACTCGCAAAAAGTTTTGGTATTAACTCGATGGTACAAAAAAACAATAAAGAGATTGAAGATTACAGAGAACACCTCAGTGGCGTGCCTAACTTTATTGTCAATGGCAAATACCAAGCTAAATTTACACGCGATATGACGTCAGATGATATCGTTGAATTAATTAAATGGTTGGCGACACAGTCTTAGATACTTGCTATGCAGCATTATCCATCACATCATTAAAGGACCTCAACGGGTCCTTTTTTTTTACGTCAGACGGCAAAACATACTCGCAATATTGGATGTTTGGTTATCCTGTTGCACCGGTGAGCGCACTCTTCGTAAGTCCCCACCACCCCACCTTTATTGCCATATAGCATTTGACTCAAATACCTGTTAGCGTGAAAGACAAAAACAAGGAAAACCATGATGAAAAGTAAAAACAAAATAGCGATAGCAATTACAATTGCGTTGGGTATTAGTGCATTAAGTGCTTGTAGCAAACAGAGTAACAACAACGATACAGCAACGCCAGACCTAAGTATTTCAGATGTAACCACAAAAGCGCAACGAGCAATGAGCGCGGCTACTAATTTGGAAGCGGTAATTAATTCTCGCAGTGATGAAGAGAAAGCCCGAGATATGTTCAGAAACCCAGCGCAAACGCTTGCTTTTTTTGAACTAGAACCCGGCATGAAAGTCGCTGAAGCTCTGCCCGGCGGTGGTTGGTATTCCAAAATCATTGCTAATTATTTGGGCGCTGACGGCGAATTACACGGAATTAACTACGTGGATGATATGTGGGCAAGATTCGGCTTCTTTTCGCCTGAAAATATCGAGCAACGCATTGCTAGTACAACTAAATTTCCTGAAACTGTTGCACAACACACGGACAATGGCATTGCGACAAGTGGCTTTACATTTGACACTGTGCCGGATGACCTTGTCGGAACCTTGGATAGAGTTTTGTTTATCAGGGCTTTGCATAATCTCAATCGCTTTGAGGAAGAAGCTAATACCATGACAAATGCCTTGGCCGCCGCACATAAACTCTTGTCCAACGATGGCATGGTCGGGGTAGTACAACACAGAGCGCCTGAGTCAGCGGATGATACTTGGGCAGATGGCAGCCGAGGATATTTGAAGCAAAGCAGCCTTATCGCGGCATTTGAAGCGGCCGGTTTTGAACTGGTATCAAGTTCAGAATTAAATGCAAATGCCAAAGACAAGCCGACCGAGAGCGACATCGTATGGAGACTTCCCCCTAGCTATAATGGCACCCGTGACGATACAGAAAAGAAAGCGGTGGTTGATACAATCGGTGAGTCCGACCGCATGACCTTGTTATTTAAAAAAGTTCAAGGGTAATTGCCTATTCTAGTGCGGCGGTGTCCGACCAAACACCGCCGTTACTTCTTTCTGCGACTTCGATAGGGTAGTCACCCTTATCTACTTGGAGAGACGTTAATTGCGGCGATAATAATGATATTCAAGCGCTTCGTTTACCAGCCGTTGATAGTTAATCTCTATTAACAAATACGAGCAGTATAAGCCCAACCAACACACTGAATAGAACTAAAGGTAGCCATGTGTTGACATGTAAAACCCCGTCAACATTAGATCCACTGTAAATGCCCGTTTTATCGGCAAACTCCTCTATTTTCTTCAAGCCTAAATAGTCAGCCCATATACTGATTAAACCCAAGATTTGGATGCAGGAAATAGTGAATAAAATACGGTTTTGGCTCTTGTTAGATTGTGCCACTCGTCTGGCATGGCTTCTTTCCAAGTAGTCCTTAAAGAAGTTTACATAAGCCTTGCCTTGATCAAGACTACTCTCTAAGTTCCATTTACTTTCAATTTTTTTATAAACGTCTTGGTTGTCTGATTCTATTGCCAACTTAAACTTTTCATTTTTCATACTCAATAAGACTATTTTATTGATGTATTCATCAATAATGGTTCGTTTTGAATCAAGCGTTGATTTAGTATTGCTAGCAATTATCTCATTGTTTATTTTATCTAATACTCGATTGTAGTAATTAATAAAATACCATATTGATTGTATTTGGAACTGTATTGGCGCAAACCGATGATAACGGGCAATATCATTGGTGATAATGGTGTGAAAACGGCTAAAAAAGGTGTAACTGACATAGTCATTATCGATGATAGTCGTTCCATTGCCGCTAACTCTTTCTGCATACCTGTTGCAAGCCAAGAACTTATTTTTTATGTCTTCATTTACCGGCGAGGCTTCCACAAAAAAAGTTATATTACCGGTATTATTTCGAATGGATGCAACTGGTTTGGCGTTTTTTCTGTCAGTACACATGTTTTGAATACGCTGACATACTTCACTTCTTACCGCATTCCCCCAACTACTTAATTGGCTATAGTCGTATTCTTTAACGAGCAATTTCCGCAAGGTATTATAAAAGTCGTTACATTGGTCACCTTTAGCTTCGCCTACTGATAAAATCTCAGACAGTTGCTCTTCAGGTAATTGAATATGCAACTCTACCACCAGCACGAAGGTGAACAAACTCTGATCAAAGACCAAGTTATAAGTCGAATTTTTTACATCAAGGTAATTGCTAATATTGAGTTCGTCGTTAACCCCCTGTGTCAGACTACTTGTCGTCTAGAAAATATTTAAATTATCAGGGGGCGGTAAGTATTATGTTATGCAGTATGAGAGACATTCAGAGAAATTTAAAGAGGCGATTTTAAATAAGTTGT
>Ga0115565_10002579_pt1 | contig 13623 bp, 3 predicted proteins | sample COGITO_mtgs_1105_FD_87199 | JGI IMG/M metagenome (GOLD analysis project Ga0115565, IMG submission 87199) | Pelagic marine microbial communities from North Sea - COGITO_mtgs_110530 | ecosystem: Environmental > Aquatic > Marine > Epipelagic | place: Germany:Helgoland, sampling site Kabeltonne... | reverse complement strand
CCCCCGCAGTGCAGCCAAGGCGGGAAGGGAGTGCCTCGGCCCACGACATTGGATGCAAGGGATTGATGGGGTCGCGGGCAAGAGGCGCCACCAAATCAAGCTCCAAACACCCCACTGCGAGGCACCAGGGGAAAGACGAGAAGAAACCTAGCAGTAAGTGTGTTAAGGGTCGAAGATGCCCCACACAGAGGTCCATTGTGGAAGCTTTTGCTGGCCAACGCCAAAAGTCGCCACAGAATCGCAACAGCCCACCAATGGGGCAATGCGATACTCCAATGCGAATGGAAGGAGACACGCAGAGCGGGCCGATTCGAAAGGCGGTACTAGGCATCAAGGTCAAGGCTGATGGTACCTGTGCGCCTGGAATCAGGTGTGTGGCATGTGGCAAGTGGAACGCGACATGTCGGGCGGGCGAGGACCCACTTTCGTTCGTTTGCAACAACAAATGCTGGAGAAGATGGTGGCGGCAAGGAGTTGTGCGGACACCTGGAGGGAACGGTAAGCGCACGAGAGAACCCGAGTGCACAGACCAAGATGAAGCAACACCCTCCCCTTCACCACCCGACATGGCGTGTACCGGATGCGGTAAGAGGAAAGGAGCGCACCCCTGTGAACGATGCTGGGGAGTGTGGTACTGTACGCAGGCCTGCCAGCGTGATCACTGGGTAGCACATCAGAGTCGATGCACTCAAGGACCGTGGTGCGTGACGTGTGGTAGCGAGGATCAACAGGTGTGGTGCAACGGCTGCAACAAGGCGGCATATTGTAGTCGGGAGTGCCGTGGCGCGGATCGTAATTGTCATCAGGCACGATGTGACGGCAGATGGGAGGAGGATTCTGCTAATGAAATTGGTGACAGTACCACGGCGGGTAAAGAAAAAGGCGCACGTGGAGACGGTTTCGTGGGTTCTCAGGGAATGGGGCAGGAATCAAAAGTTCGAGCAGCTCGCCACCAGCGGCTACGGCCTCAGGAGCGAGAACTTGAGGCGTCACCCGGCGAAGAGGTAGCGAGTGATGCCCAAGGCCGGCACAAGGACGCGCTGGTCCGAATGGTGGAAGAGCGACGACGTTCAGATGTGATGGAAGCCACGAGTAACAGCGACGCGGCAGCCAGAACAGCTGAGAGGCTACAGGTGGATCAGGCGGCGCTCCAATGCGCCCTTGAAAAACTCAATGGGCCAGCATGGACACCCCCCACGGATATGAGCCTACAGAATGATCGGAGATGGGCGAGGACAATGCTGCGACCCCTCTTGAAAACAATGGCGTCACGGCGGGTTGACAGATTACTAACTGAGTGGGGACAAGATAGAGCACTTGACATAGTTGTACATGGCATACCAGCTGACAGTGCAGTACAGGCTGTCAATCTCCTCTCTAGTGCCGGCCTTAAGGTGATTAGCAGGCGAGAATGCCCGCGAGCATTCCAGATACACACGACACGTGAATCCGCTTGGAGGAGGACCACACTGCGGGTGACAGTAGAAGTGAATGACGCACTGCGGCACACGTGGTCTGGAAGGCAGCGTGTCGGGGGTAACGAAGTCATCTGTGAGCGAGCCGATCGGGGGCAGGAGGAGGACGAAGAGTGGCATCGTACGGCAGTTCTAAGACCACCCCACGCCTACGCCAGTGACCTATTGCAACAATGGTGTAGGGCTTGGCGACTTGTCGGGCTTTCGGAACTCGAAATGCGGGAGATAATAATCTGGTCGACCCAAAACAGCATGCCAGAATGGCGGATTGATGAACTACTGGTTTGGTCACCTGGACCACCGCGTCTCCTGCACCAGGTTTGGGCGGGGACGGGAGCGATGCAAGGGCAGATTCGATTGCGAGGGGAGCACATTGCTGCCCAGCACCGGAACTCACACCTTCTGCGGAATGCGCACGCGGTTGGGGGACGCAAGGTGTTTGAAACACGTTGTCCGAACAGCGACCATCACCTCCCGCGGGGGACGATGCGAAGGCAGAGCATGGTACAGATTGAGATCGGGTTACCGAGGAATGCACCCCCCGTGCACTCAGCACCAGACCCTCTCAAGAGCGAAGAAAGTGTGCTCACAAACGCACCGATTTGGGAGCAGACCGGGCAGCTCAGAGCGATGTGGGAGCCGATGATTCCGGGCAGTGATTGGGAGGCGATGAGCACGGTATGTATCCGGTTCAAGCAAATTCGATCTCTAGGAAACGAGAACGAAGAGGCGATGTCAAGGAGGCAGGTACGTCAACGGCTGGTCTGCATGCTCAATGAGATTCAGAAAGTGTGCCGACTGGAGAACAGGCCGTTCGAAGACTCTGACGTATGCTATGCCGCGGTGACGAGCGCGTGTGGCAACATGGATGGTCTAATTGCACTCCAGAAGCGCGACCGAACTCTTATGGAGGATGACACCCTAGTAGGCGCAGTGCTCGGGTTCTACATCGGCAATGACGTGAGAACGCCAACAACCAGCAGGCACAAATGGTGCCCGATATCAGGCAGAATGGGCGAAACCGCCTGCGGAGTATCCTCCATCACGGCAGCCCACACGTGGGGAGGGGGTATGCGACGACAACTTAGAATGGGAACGCAGCGTGCGGGAGAGCCCACGTGGCGGATACGAGACCCCAAGGAAGGCACGGTGCGTCGCATCCTGGCACTGGTAGGTGGTCGAGGGGACAAGGTCGCTCTTCTCGCTCGGCTGCGCACGACTCCTTGGACCAGGAAGAAAACAGTCATGGCCAGAGGAGAGCCCACCAGGACGCATGTCGATGAGGCAGCAACAGGCACAAGTCGCCCTGCGTGGCCGCCCATGCCAATGAACCCGGACAGCAACGCGGAATCCGAGCATGATGTCAGAAGGCGATGGTGCTGGGCACTCGAAGACTGGGAGCAAGAGTGGGTGCAGAGCCTTTCAAGCAGGATGGGGGATGCAGGACACCAACAGCAGAGAGGCTGTCGGTCCATGAAGAAGGTGTGGCTTGGGATGCAGGGAGACCGAGCAGGGGTTCGAGCTGTAACTGGCGACTGGGTGCCGCGGATCGGAGTAGGGCGTGAAATGGCGCGGGTGGGGACTCAAATGCACTTGCAGGAGGCAATCCGAAGTGGTACTTTCGAAACCTTCATGCAGGAATTAAAGGAGCAAGGCCATGTGGGTGTGGCCAACGAAGGGCTTCGGATATGGGAAGACATACGAAGGCCCACTCTCGGAGTAGATCAGAATGACCTACGAGACCGCACGCGTGCATGGAGAGGCTGGCTAGACTGGGAGGTGCAGATGGCGAGACCGCAACTCCAAGCCAACGTCACCACGTGGAATGTTGGTCCCCTGGGGTATGAGGCGTCCAAGGAGCAACTTCGCAGGACTCTGGGCGAGGGGAGAGCGGTGCTCATGATCCAGGAGCTATGCTTCCCTCTAGGAGCGCAAAGACGGGTAAAGCGAGAACTGAATGATCTTCACCCTGATTACATTTGTCTCTTGGAAACAGGGAAGGAAAGTCTCACGGATGACTGTTGGGACACCACAGCCTACGGGTGGAGAAGCCCGTGGCATTTGCGTAAACACTTTGCGGTCGCCTCCTTCTTTCACAAGGGGGTCTTCAAGTCGGTGCAACGCCTGGAGTGGGACACGGAAGGCAGTACCAGAAAGCTCCGCCACATGACCCGGGGGAGGGTGCTGTGGGCCGAGGCGACCACGCATGGAGGCAAGAAGTTGCGCACTTTCAACATTCATCAAGCCACATCGAGCCACCTAGACCTGCAGAACCGGGTTTGGCAAATCCTGAAAAAACATATCCTCGACTCAAAACATCATATGATGCTGTTGGGAGGAGACTTGAACGCCAACGCTGGAGGTGTGAGAGAAGGATACGCAGTATCGACTGAGCATCGCATGCGCCAGGTGGACACGCTGCTGGCAGACCTGGTGCGAGAGACGGGAGGACGCATGATTTCACCAGCAACTATGTCCTGGAAACAGGACGGCGGGTGCAAGGGGGCGAGGCTGGATCATGTAGTATGCTGGAACATGGCAGTGCACGAAAGTGGGGCACCAGTAGGTCGGGAGTGGCGACAGGCTGGGAATCTCGCGCCCGAGGGCGCGCAGGAGTTAACACACCAGAAGTTACAGCTGATATTGGAACAGTACGCTGAGGCAGGGAGGCTGGTGGAGCAGGCTGAGCGGGAGGACGCGCAGGAACTAACACCTCAGCAGGCGCAGTGGGTCCGGGAGAGAAGCATTTCCCTCTCACAAGACGATTGGGCGAGGTTGGACATGGAGACGATAAGCCCACAGTGTGCAATACGAGTAGGGGAAAGTTTCTTTCAACCAGCAGTGTATGGGAGGGCAGATTGGACGGGGGCTCCTCAACATGATCATGCGAAGGTGAGCGTCTCGATAGCACGCGACGTGCTGAAGTTTGAACGCGAACAGCAGGCAACCCATCAGCGTGCTCGTCGAAGGAGACCGCGGTTGGACGATTGGAAGAAGATAGCACCTGATCTAAATGCAACCCTGCAAGCACGCGTGTTGACACGCCAAACTGCAATCCGTGAAGGCAAGATCGACACCGGCGAAGCAGTACAGCAGACGATGAAAGAGCGGGTGCAACTAGAGGAGCAATTGCTAGCCCCAGTGGTCAAAGCTCGATCGCACCAGCAGCGCAGGGGGCCGCACCGCAACCATGAGCAGATAGCACTCATGCGAGACATAGCACGGGCGGAGACCGCCCTTCGGGAAGGACCGCAAGGGGACAGGATTACAGCAGCCCAGGGACTGTGTCTACGAGACCTCGACTTCTCGGCCCTCGGACAGCTGAGTCGACAGGAGGAGCTCGCGGTGACGGCCTCAGCGCACTGGAAGAGCTTGCTTGAAGAACGAGTTAGAGTCAGCAAGGAAGCCCTTTGTTCGCTGACGCAACAGCAGGTGCACGAAAGCCGTAGGGAGATGGACCGACGAGCACGTCGTGCCTTTGAAAACGAGCACAAAGGCCCGAGCAAGTTCACTGGAAAGCAAGGCAGCAGTCATCAACCGGAGCTGCTGCGCTGGGCCGTTCCAGTAGGCTTGCAATGGGTGTCCAAAGGGAGCACACAGGAAGTAACTGAAGCTCAGGACAGAGCGCGAGAGATACGGCGGAGACACCCGGATGCAACAGTCAGTGTCGAATCGGGCGAGGTGTGCGTAGCAATCGTCCAGGTCGGGGAACAGGGAATGGAACGAGCACTACTAAGGGTCCAGAAGGCGTGTGCGACATGGGCAGCGAGATATGCAGAACACAACCCATCAGACTTCATTGCTGACGTTCGAGAGGTGGTCAAGGCCAGGAACCTAGATGCGAAGAGTGTGGTGGATCTGCAGGCCCTCGCGAGCGAGTCAGCGCAGAGAGTGACCAGGAAGGCCCTCCAGCATGTTGGGGACGCGTCCATAGGCACGGCAGGACTGCGCGGAGGGAACGAGTTGCGCTGGACCTCGAGTGGGCCCCACGCGTGTGAGGACATGGAATTATGGCTTGAGCATCTCACTGGGTCCGACTCGGAGCCTGCGCCATTTCACCTTGAGTGGGATGAGGACGGCTTGAGTATCACTCACCCCCTGACTGACGGACGGGCGGAAAGAGATGAGAGAGCAGCAGAATGTGTGGCAGGAGCTGTTGCCACCCCAGGGATGAAGTCGCAAGGATGTGCGGTCGACAACTCGAGGACTCAAAGGGCTCGGAGAACCCTGCGGAAATCGGAAACACGAGCAGGCGACACACCGTTCGGGCTCATCACTGTCCTAAAAGATAGACCGCCAACAATGCCAGGAAGCAACCACGAGGGTATAGTAGTGCTAACGGCGACAGTACAGGACTTGGCAAGAGTAGATGAACTCATTCAAGAAAGCCAGACGTGGGGTACAGAGCATCTCGTCAGCCGGCAGATTCTCCTTCACGAAGGTCCGTGGAAGGATCAGAACATGGCAATTGCGTGGGAACTGTATTTCCAAGCCCAGGGACTTGCTCCGCATGCGTGGTGTGGTACGAGTGGATGCGCGAGACGTCAGCCGCTGGTCATTGCTACGCAGCCTCTAACGGACGACGGTCGAGCATCTCATACACAATCAGCGTCCCAAGGTCAGGACCGATCCGAACCACGGCGACGCCAGCTCGCAGGTTTCTGTGCCCACTGCTGGCAGCGGGTAGGGCTGAGAACAGGACGAGAGGATGTGGCTAGCATTGACTTCATGAAATCCAAGCGCGTCTTCACGAAAGCAAACAAGATTGATCCGAAGGCAAGGCTTCGCGGACCTGTCACGGAGAATGAGTTTCAGAAGTTCGTAGATAACTACCTCAAGAATAACAAAGCCCCGGGCCCGGATGGTGTCACGAACGAGTGTGTCAAGACAATGTCGAAGGGGGAGCTCGACATTCTGCGTACATGGGCAAATGAGATCCTGGCGCACGGCAAAACCAGACTCATGACGGTCGAAGAGATGAATGGCACGATCAGCCTACTTCACAAGGGGGGGGACTCTGATGATCGACCACGAGATTGGCGCCCGGTTGTCCTCTTGAACTGCACCAATCAACTGGTCATGCACATCTTAAACGCTCGCCTCCGAGAGATCGTGGAGAGAGCGGGTATCCTGGAACCAGGCCAAGCAGGCGGTCGACAGGGCAGAAGTACCGACATCAACTTGGCGAAACTGGAGTGGGTCACACGGGAAGCACTCTCTCAGGGCAAGATTGTGTATAGAATTGACGTGGACTTCACGAATGCCTTCAACGCGATGAGCCAGGCGGCCCTATGGCAAGTGATGGAGGCGTATGGGATCCCGGACGTGGACCTTTTAAAGGGACTGTATGACAACTCGACAGTGCGGCTCTCACCGAATGATGCCTCAAGCGCTACGATTGTCTTTGACACGGGTGTCGCTCAGGGGAGCGCTCTGTCCCCGTTACTTTTCCTCATCTTCATGAACGCGTTGTTAGGCCTCTTAACGGAGACCGGGAAAGAACTGAACATATCTCACGGGTTGGAAAGTAATAGGGCACGACGACGTCAGGGGCAGGGCGTTAGGGCGGGAGCAGGTGTAGGTCAATTTAACTCCATAGGATTTGTGGATGACCTGTCCCTGTTCGCTCAGTCACGAAGCGGAGCTCAGGCACTACTCAATGCAGTCCAGATGTTCGAGGAATGGAGCGGCCTCCGAGTGAACCAGAAGAAAACGTGTGCCATGATCATTGGCAGGGCTGATCTGCAGGGACAAGACGGCGAGCCACTATCTTATCATGGGCGCCCAATCTCGATGTTACCCTCGAGTTCGCCAGTCAGATACCTAGGGCTGTGGGGGACAGCGTGCGGTGACATGGAAGAGACAAAACGCAGAATTCTGGAAAAGACACGGAATGCCCGGGACATGATTGAACATCATCCCCTGACACCAGAACAGGCCGTTGAACTCTTTGTTAGCGTGGGGGTGGGAGCATTTCGATACTCAGCGGCCCTGGTGTCCTGGACAGCGGCAGAACTGGGCGAGCTAGAAAAGCTGTGGGTGCAAGCGTATAAGAGGGCATGGCTATTACCGTTATCCACAGCATCAGATATCTTCACCCTGCCTCAAGAGGAAGGTGGTCTGGGATATCCCCGACCACTTGGAATCATGGCCCAAGAACTATGCCGACACCTTCAGCGGAGCATTAAGCATGATGACGTCGCCAGGCAAATCTCGCAATGGGAATTAGACCAGACGTTAGAAAGGTGGGCATGCGCCTCACTACATGACCTACAGCAGGAGATGAAGCTGTGGAAGTGGGACCAGACACTGGAAACGAAATGGGCAAGAGTAGCCAAGTGCATGCAACTCTTGAACATGGAGATTGCTTGGCACCCGACTGTGACTGAGCGAAGTGAGACAGGCGGGACGAGTTGGGCAGAGGCTACGCGCGAGCTTCGTAGGCTCCGGAGTCGAATAGAGGCCATGGGTGGGTGTAGATCCTCATGGGAAGAGGGCATATGGCACATGGAGAAAGAGCAATGGAGACTGGTCTGGGATGGAGAGGCGGCCTTCTGGGAAATGGCTCCGAAACTTCTAGCAGCGGGACATACATGCGTAGAGGATATGGTCCAATGCGCGTATGCAAATGGTGGCGAGACAAAGAAAATACCACTACTAGCAAGGGTCAAAGCGGAAGAAGGCACCCAGACGGTACGGATCCTTGTCGAGCGAGGGTTAACAGACGACACGGAACGAACACGACACACTGTGCAGCGGTGGCTGGACATGGTAGATTGGAGAGCAGTCAGCGTGGGAAAAACGACGGCCCGACTGAAGCAAAGCGTCAAGTGGTACCTGAAACGTGATGCAGGGCAAGTACGCGCGAGTCACCCAGCACGCACTTGGGTCGAGGGCCAAGAGGCACGCATGGCAGCAGGAGCGAGTACCAACGAAGACCTGGACGCCAGGAAGTGCTCGGAGCTGTTGCGAAAAGCACTTCAAGCGGGGCAGGGGGAAGAAGGTGTGAACACTCAACGGGAGGAATCGAAGGTGGTGGCTGCGATCAACCCAGGATGTCGCCCAGACATCGCTACAAAGGGTGTACTCCGTCTGGTCAGAATGGCCAGCGTGAACAAGGCAGAGACAATTACACTCATGAAACTCGTCAGACCCTGGCTACCGCCGGGCTGGGGCGCAGGATGGCAAGAGCTGGTCGCTGAAGCAGTCAAGTCGGAACCAAGCATGCACGCAAAACTAATCTCCGATTTCATTGACGAAAGGTGCACGACGTGCCCCTGTTGCCAGACGAGGTTCACAGCGAGGTGTCGAGGGTGCGCGATGAGGTGGTGCACGAGATGTACCACGGAGGAGAAGGGGTGTGAGGGATGTGATGGCAAGGCCAGCAGGGTGCCAGAGGCAGGGATGGCGGAGGCTGTGGTGCAAGCAGGACTTAAGAACAAGAAACTAGCCAATGGAACGAGGGCGGTGAATGTGCATAATTTGGGAAGCCAATTTGTGAGCGAAGTGCTAGATGTGCGACGCACGCCTGAGGTGAATCAGCGGGCGGGGAAAGAAGGGGAGACCCTTCAATTCCTAGCACAAGTGCGAGGATGGCAGGGGGTTGAAGCATCAGCGAGAAAGGAGCGGCTTCTCAACTTGAATGACCTAAATCTGGGGATCGAATTAGAACGGGAGGCAGGCACTGACATATTCCTCATCCCGAAGGAACATTATCCTCAAGCGATGCCAGATAATGATGACTCAGGATGGTGGTACCGTGTCAGAGAGGTAAGGCGGTGCAGACAGTGCACAGTGTGCGGCCGGCGAAAAGTGCAAGGGGAATTCACAAGTGATGACTGGAGCAAGCAACACCCTGCCAAGTGTCGTCAGTGCAAGGGTGATAAACCGCACTTAATGATCAGCGAGCCTGGAAGAAGAAAGCACAAATTGGCCATAGGTGTCAGCCGAGCAGGGCACAGCAGGTGCCAACAACACCCAGCCGCACATGGAGCCGAGGGAGCCGAGGGCGCGGAATCTGTGGCATACAGACGGTCGAAACGAATGAGGATACAAAAACGTGAAGACCTAATGGACCGGGATGACTCGGCGTCGGAGGCGGACGTACAGGATGATGAACGGGAACTGTATGGGGTCTGGACGTGCGCCCTAATGTCACCAGCCGACCCTAGATTCATAGGACGAGGCGACGACAGTAGCGGCGGAGAGGTAGCCTATACACTGGAAGAGATGCGAACCCTGCTTCAAAGTCAACCAGGGGAGATGAGCATCTGGCTCACCACGAGGCAGATGGGATGGTCCCTCTCTCCGGAATACAGCGAGATCTGGAATGCACGGGATGAGATGGAAGGCAAGCCAACTGCGAGGGGGCTTGCACCAGCGATCTCGACATACATCAGAGGGCTTAGCGAGGAAATCATCAGTTCGGCGGACCAGGACAGGCAAGCGATCTTCATGGAGGCGCGGCTTCTTGATCAAGCATGGGGCATATGGGATGACGAGGAAGCGGCCAGCGAGGACAAGCAGATGCGGATGCCGGAAATGCCTGAGGGAAATGACGACATTCGACATCATGTAGAGGCCATTATCACTAGACATCGCAGAGAGTGGGAGCCCCCGTCACACCCGCTAGTGCAGAATGATCCTCAGCTGCTCCCGGATGGTGGGCTAACGCCACAAATCGGCTGTGATTTCTTCCTCGATGAGAGAATTCCACGAGACGCGCGGGGACAAGGATATGTGGCGGTGACAGAAACCTCTCTGCTGTGGAAGGAGTGTGCAACGGCAGATGTTTTCACGTATCAAGGATTGACATCGTGCCTGGAACCGGATCAGACATGGACGGTTATGGGCAGCGTGTGGCACTCTCTGCGGAGGCGGACTGAGCGCTCAGAAGAGGACCTCAGAGCTTTGATTCATGGGGAGACTGCCTATCAGGACAAGCTTGAAGCGGCGGGGTACAGGTCACCATCGTGGCGAATCTTACGAGCCTTGCAAGGGTTACAAGCCGCCGATCAGTTACAAGGGGAGTCAGCGGTGTCGGCACCCCCCTTCTTTAGGAGTGCCGGACGTGGACAAACGAGTTTCTGGGGGAAGCCCAGTGGACCCACCGTTTTTTTGTGGGAATCTCTGGATGAAGAAGGGAAGAGAGCGTGCGAAGAGGCCGTGCGCTCGAGGAAAGACTGGGTAGTGTGGAGTCGCACAAGACCAAAACAAAAAGGAGAGCAAGCACAAGCACACGAAGGGGCAGGAAAAGCCGTCTTTGCAGGCAAGGTTCGATCAGCTCAAGGCGATCAGCAAATTGAGGGTGCTGATGAGTTGTCGGATGGGGAGCTGGAGGAGGAACAAACTGGAGATGAAGCGCGGAAAGGAGGGACGTGCAGACGAAGGGGATGGTGGAAGGCAGGAAACATCGCCACGAGTGCATGCCCAGCAGGCATGACGGCATGGGTGCATAAAGAATGTACCACCATCGATCAGCGGGCTATCATGAACCTACGGCAGGCATGGGACTGTGCGGAGGAGAAAGATGAATGCACGGTATCAATGACGGGACTAGAACGAGACTATTGGCTGGGCTCGGAAGCGGGCAGGGTTGGTAGTTACGAGTTTCAAGGGGCTGTTTTTGGGATTGATGGGTCGAATCACGAAGGGTGCATGGGGTCAGGATGCTGCAGGCTAGGCATGCCAGAAGAAGACCAGCGAGTTAGGGTGGGCAGAGAGGAGGAAGGCACGAGCTCAAATCGTCCGGAGCTGGGAGGAGTGGTATTAGCACTCAAGCAAGCAGAACTCAGCGAAGACGTACTCATACTGTGCGATAACGAGTCGGTGTTGAAAGTGATCAAAAAGTGGATAGGGCAAGGGGGGCGCGCCACGCTAGCTGATGCACCGGACGCCGACATACTGCGCGAAATCCTGGAATTGCTGCGAGCAAGAATCGAAGCAGGACGGGCAACGTTTTTCGTAAAGGTCAAGTCACATCGGGGAGAGCCCATGAATGAGAGAGCGGACACCTTGGCTGAGGAAGGTAGAGCGAGGCCTGACGAGGAGAAACGGTGGGACGCCAGGACAGACCGGATGACCTTCACAATCACGCGACAGGGCACCTCGAAGACGTCGGTGTGGACAGATAGCGTCAGGAATGCATTCAGGAAACAGGCCGGGCGATCAAAGACACAGGACATGTATGAACAGGCGGCGAGAAACTGGTCCCGAAGAGTGTGGTACCCCCGGGACCAGAGATGGATGCAAGCAACTAAAGAGGGACGGAGAGCTGCCAAGAGTGGGAAATTCAAAGATGAGCAGGCATGGGGAAAAGAGTGTTTTGAAGATTTGGAGCGCAGAGATCTTGGAAAGCCCGCCACGACCACATGGACCACGGACTTCCTCGTTCGTGGTGGTGAGAGTCGTGAGGAGTTAGGCAAGTGGCTCAGAAATCGTGCGGTTCCTTGGAAACGGAGACGACGTCTCATACAGGTAGTAACGGACACTTTCCCGTGCGGGCAGTGGCTGCACAAGATTGGTCGCAGGTCGACGGCCGAATGTGAATTATGCCGGCGAATCAAAGAAATGACAGATGGAAACACTCAAGGAGATGTACCGGTTGAGAGCATAGGTCACATACAAAGTGCGGGGTGCTTAGGCCAGAGTGAGGTGGTCACAACGGCACACAATGAGTGCATCAGGGGCCTCATAGGGGATCTGCAAATGCATCGCAAGAAGAGGAGCAATCTTACGTTCTTGACGATGGAATCGGAGCACACGATCAATACCTTATGGGAGCAGGACGGATGCAGTGAGATCTGTTCCAAAGAGGAGTTATGGGAGGCGGCAAAGGAGGTTGAAATGTCAATCCCGCTGGGGGATAGCGATGACGTGCCACCGGAATGGCAGTACGAAGAGAGATTCTGGCGGCGACGACTGGATGGCATAGCGCTGGACACTGTCAAGAAAAGATGCTACCTTCTTGAGTTCAAGAGAACGAGAGACCGTAGACTCTCGTACGAGGGAAAAGCAGCAGCGGTAGCAATCAAGCAGTACAGGAGCCTGATGAGCGGACTTAAGGCGATCGGGCCACAGCAAGGGTGGAAGGTGGAGCAACTGGTGTTCGTAGGGGGGACATGCGGGTCTGTCAACGAGGAAACGTTTAATACTAACCTTGAATTGTTAGACATACCAGCGGGCAAGCGGAACCACCTGCGGCAGAGAATGGCAAGGAGACTTTTAGAAGTACAAGACACAGTGCTACGAGCGTACTTTGCGCAGAAGTATGGGGAAAAACCGACACGGGGCGGGGAAGAGGGCAGCACAGCGAGGCCGGGAGGACTCGCACACCTAGGTGCCGATGTGTACGCGTGAAGGGACGGAAGGAGGCTCGGGCAGACAATTGTCTGGGGGGAGTTAAGGAGGGCGCAAGTGAGTTCATCTAACGATGATCGAGGTTGGAATGTGAGTCCACCTGCGGGTGGTCAAATCAGGTCATACACCTTCGGCCCTTTTGCAGCGGAGGCGATGTTACGCGAGCGCAAGGCGATGAAAGTGGTGAAGGATATGGATGGGAAGGGGCTTGAGGTTAGGAGTGTGGACGAGCGAAACGTGAAGAAGGGGAGCAACGTGAAGCCGTCGTGAAGAAGGAGGCTGAGGAGTAGGTCAAGGGAGGACAGGAGCCGATGTCGAATGTCGACGGGGAGCAGGGAGCAATCGGGTAGGGTAGTGACGGAACTATTTGTACATAAGGTGTCGATGATTGTGTAGGAGGTATGTAGCAGGCTGGTCAGAAGTGAGCAGCACCAGCCTGCACCTGGCCTTGGTAAGAGAACTAGGGCCAGCGGGCGTGCAGCAGAGTAGAGCACTGCATGCCCAATCCCGCTCGGGAGGAGGCCGTGCCGGGAAGGGTAGTAGAGCGGCTAACCTCATGTCAGGTAAGACATAGGAACGCCAGAAGGAGGGAGCCGATATGAGGCTCGAGGAGATCAAAGGAGAACTTCACCTTTGCTCGATTATCACTTTTTGTGAATGCACTTACGAGTGTAGTGGTTACTGAACAAGTACCAATAAACACCAATATCTCTCTCTCAGAGACTGAGTTCGTGGCCGCCTTTAGTTAATTTAGTTACTAAGTTTAGTTCGTTTAGTTACTAAGTTTCGT
>Ga0115565_10002573_pt1 | contig 13640 bp, 9 predicted proteins | sample COGITO_mtgs_1105_FD_87199 | JGI IMG/M metagenome (GOLD analysis project Ga0115565, IMG submission 87199) | Pelagic marine microbial communities from North Sea - COGITO_mtgs_110530 | ecosystem: Environmental > Aquatic > Marine > Epipelagic | place: Germany:Helgoland, sampling site Kabeltonne... | reverse complement strand
GTTCGTGAGACAGGATTGTTGGACAATTTGCGCGATCCGAATGGGCACATCATCGACAATGAAGGCCGCATCGCCTTGGTTACCGCCCAGCAACGCGGCACCATATTGTCACTTTCTGCTGGGCGCCTGATTTCGGCCGACTTCTTGTCGCCAGGATCCGGCATCGCTTTGGAACTCTTCGGTGGCTTTTGGGAGCATAAGCTGCACTTTCAAAACCGCGGCAACCGACTTACCCAACTCGACGAGCCCCACATCAAAGGGTACGACCGCCTCACCGGTGGATGGATGGTTATGCCCCGCCTGGGTTACGTGCACGATTCCAGCAATGACTTGGTCCGCTTTCAATTTGGGGTGGAGGCCATGTTCGGCAGACTGCAACCCAATAGGGTTTGGAATGCCGATACAATGACCGCCGATTCAGGGCCGCGTATGGACCGAACATTTGGTCTTTATGCTGCCTGGATTTTGAGGCTGAAGGCCCGCTCCACTGACATCGACTATTACCACTAACGCCCCCATTAAAATTTGACGCTCTATCGCATTGTTATGGTCGTTCTGACTGTCGGCTTGAGGCTGGCAGCAATGATGGGGCACACCAAAGCAAGGGCTGCATGGAGGGGCAGAAAAGGCTGGGAAGAGCGCATTGCAAGCGCTGAACAAACAGCCAGAAGAAATGGAAAAAAGGGGCCTTGGATGCACATTCATTGCGCGTCCTTGGGCGAATATGAGCAAGGGGCTCCGGTATTGGATGAATGGCGAACCCGGAATCCAGACACCCCGATTTTGCTCACCTTCTTCTCTCCGTCCGGCGTTGAAGGTGTGCGTGAGACCCATGCAGACCACGTGGACTACTTGCCATTCGATCGGCCCCTCGCCATGCGCAAATGGGCCCAAGCACTGGAAGTTTCGGACCTGATCCTGGTCAAATACGAATTGTGGCCAGGCCTGATTCGGAGTCAGCTCGATGCAGGGACACGGATCCACCTCGTGGCTGCGCGCTTCGACCATGACCGACACCCCATGGGCTGGACTGGAGCTTGGATGAGAAAGCACCTCAAAAGGCTGACCACCATTCAAGTCCAAGACGAAGCCTCTGCCATAGTAGCGCGTTCTCGGGGAGTGATTGCTGAAGTCACGGGCGACCCTCGGGTGGACCGTGTTCGGGACAATGTCCAATCGGCACCCCCCAAAAAAGCAGCAGCAGCATTGGATCAAATCCGCGTTTGGGCGGGTGAACGGCGCATCCTCATTGTAGGCAGTGCATGGCCTCCCGAGTGGCGGGCCCTTTGCGACATCGCGTCCACCCGAAAAGGGTGGGCGGTCGTTTGGGCCCCCCATGAAATCACAGGGCGCCATGTGGACGAATGGGCGCAACACCCCAGCGCCGTGCGCTTCTCTTCTTGGAATACAGAAGCATCTGCACCCCCCTCTTCAGAGTCCTCCATCCTCATCCTCGACGTGATGGGCATTCTCAAATACGCCTATGGCTTGGCAGACTTAGCTGTGGTTGGAGGCGGTTGGGGCCAAGGTGTTCACAACGTACTCGAGCCCGCGGCCTTTGGATTGCCCGTTTTGTTCGGTCCATCTATAGCAGGGTTCCGCGAGGTAGATGCCCTGATGGAATGCGGTGCCGGGCGCCTGTGCAAATCCGCCGAAGACCTTGTCCAAGGCGCCACTGAGTGGATGGAGAACGACGGAAGCCGGCAAAAAGCCGGCTCTGCTGCCGCCCGTTGGGTCGACACCCATGGCGGTGCTGCTTGCCACATTGCAGACGTGATTCAGATGGCCGCGCCCACTATTTCGACATAAAAAAAAGGACGTCCTGAGGACGTCCTTTTATGAGCGAGAAACGAGACTCGAACTCGCGACCCCAACCTTGGCAAGGTTGTGCTCTACCAACTGAGCTATTCTCGCTTGGGACGGCAAATTTACACCAAATGACGATGTCTACAACCACGCCACGAACAAAACCTATGGAGAACCTCCGATATAATTTTTGGGTCGGGTTCACTTCTTGATGCATATTGACCTTAAGACCTGTCTGCCAGCAGAACCAATAACCAAATGATGAGATTACTCTCCTTTTTTCTTGCCTTGACCTTGGGCATTTCTTCTGCCGTTGGGCAAAGTAAAATTCCTGTTGCCCCTTCAGAACGCCACTGTGCGGCTCATGAAAAGCACGTTCAGATGATGGGGTTGGACCCTGTTTATGCGAAGAAGCAGGCGGACCTTGAGCAGCATACCGCCCTGTTCGTGGAGTCCCGCGAAGAAGCTCGGGCAAATGGTGCGCAAATGCAGCCGGTTGTCGTGACGATTCCGGTCGTATTCCACGTCGTCTATGCCAACAGCACGGAGAACATTTCGGATGCTCAACTTCTTGAGCAACTGCAGGTCCTCAATGACGACTTCCGTCGCTTGAATGCAGACCAGGACAACATCTGGCCACAGGCCGCTGACACAGAAATCGAATTCTGTTTGGCCACCCGCGACCCCAACGGCGCGCCTTCCTCGGGAATCCTTCGTGTGCCCACCACTTCAGGTTCATTTGGATCCAGTGATGCGGTCAAATTCACGAGCCAAGGTGGTTCGGACGCTTGGCCCGCGGACGAATACATGAATTTCTGGGTCTGCAACCTCGGTGGCGGCCTGTTGGGTTATGCTCAATTCCCGGGAGGGAACCCCGCTACAGACGGCATCGTATGTGGGTATCAATTTGTGGGCATAGACGGCCCTGGAGCTGGCGCATACAACCTCGGCCGGACTGCCACCCACGAGGTCGGCCACTGGCTCAATCTCCGCCACATTTGGGGAGATGGCCCTTGCGGAGCAGATGATTTTGTGGCAGACACCCCGGAGTCCGATGGCTCCAATTTCGGCTGCGACTTGGGCAGTGTGAGCTGCGGTACGGAGGACATGGTGCAGAACTACATGGACTACTCTGATGATGGATGCATGAATGTCTTCTCTCAAGGACAAGGTGACCGCATGCAGGCCCTCTTTGCGCCCGGTGGAACACGCGCGGGTATTTTGACATCCAACGGATGTCTTCCCGCTGTTCCTGACTTCGATCTCGACGCTTCTATTCTCAGCGTGAATGCGCCCAGTGGATTCTCTTGCAGCACGGAGGTCAACCCTTCCATTACGCTGTTTAACAACGGCGCCAACTTGCTCACATCGGCGACCATCACCTATGACATCGATGGCGGCGCTGCTGCCACCTATTCATGGACGGGGTCGTTGGAATTTGGGCAAACAGATGACATCATTCTCCCCACTCAAACGCCGGGAGATGGCGCGCACATCTTCAACGTGTCGGTTTCGGACCCCAATGGTGGGGTGGACGAGAACACTTCAAACGACGCTGGAAGCAGCAACTTCTCGCTGGACTCTCAAGGCATTGATGTGACCATGAGTCTGACGTTGGACAATTACCCAGGCGAGACCACATGGACGCTGGTCAACGCCGATGGCAACACTGTGTTGTCAGGAGGCCCGTATGCCGGGGGTGGCGTGGTGGTTGAAAGCGGATGTGTCGCAGAAGGGTGCTATACGTTGAACGTCTTCGACAGCTTTGGAGACGGAATGTGCTGCGCCTATGGCAACGGAGGATATGAATTCTCCATTGGCGGATTGGTGCTCGCTTCAGGTGGCGAATTCGGAGACAGCGAGTCGTCGGATGTATGCATAGGAGACATCGTTCTGGGATGCACCGACTCAACAGCTTGCAACTTCAATCCAGATGCCATTGCCGACGATGGAACCTGCGATTATTCTTGCCTTGGTTGTACAGACAGCACTTTCTGCAACTACAATCCGGACGCCACTGTCGATGACGGCAGCTGCGCAGATATTGACGTTTGTGGGGTGTGCGCTGGAGACGGCTCGAGCTGCTCTGGCTGCACGGATTCAACGGCTTGCAACTTCGACCCCGCCGCAACATTGGATGATGGCACTTGCTATTTCGCACCTGACGGAGGCATCTGCGATTGCTTCACGGACTTGAGCATCACCGAATCTTTGGCTGGTGGCGTAGCAGGCTCAGCCGTTTCGTTTGACGGAACCGGAGAAGTTGCAGGTTTAGACATTGTCCTCGATTACACCTCGAGTGCGGGCAGTTGGCCTGCAGACCTCTTGGTTGTGATCACAGCACCATCGGGTGAATGCATTGAATTTGGAGGATTCTCGGCTGCTGTATCAGGTGGCTGTACCGACCTCGGAGGTTACACCTTGTGGCCAGCCGACTGGGCCGTTGACGCTTCCGGGACCTACACCGCATCGCTTGACTTGAGTGCTGCAGGATTGTCCGGGGACGGCTCATGGAGTGTACAACTTGTCAATGGCTATTCTGCTGGAGGAACGGTGACTTACGCCGCGGACATCACGGTGCAAGACGTCTGCATTGGCGGCATCATCGATGGATGTACCGATCCAGCCTCTTGCAACTATGATGCGGATGCCACTGTGGACGACGGCTCTTGCGCCGACTTTGACCTGTGCGGCATCTGTGCTGGAGACAACAGTTCTTGTGGAGGTTGCACCGACAGCACCGCCTGCAACTTCGATCCCGCTGCGGTCATTGACGATGGCTCTTGTGGCGACTTTGACCTGTGTGGCATTTGCGCTGGAGACAACAGCTCTTGCGGAGGTTGCACCGACAGCACCGCCTGCAATTTCGATCCCGCTGCGGTCATCGACGACGGCTCTTGCCTCAGCGATGGTCTTCCTTTTGTCTTGACCATTGTTTTGGACAATTATCCGGGAGAAACCTCTTGGACTTTGACCGATTCCACAGGGACGAGCATCGCTTCGGGAGGTCCATATACGACCGCCGCGGACACGGTGACCGAGAGCTTCTGTGCTGCAGATGGCTGCTACACTTTGACCATGCTGGACAGCTTTGGTGACGGCATTTGTTGCACCTATGGCACAGGGTCATACACGTTGACCGCTGATGGCAGTACAGTCGCCTCTGGAGGTGCTTACGGTGATTCGGAGGCCACCACGTTCTGTGTGGGTGGAGCGTTCGGCTGCACCGATGCTACGGCCTGTAACTACGACCCCGACGCCCTCTTTGACAGCGGCTCATGTGACTTCAGCTGCTACGGTTGTACCGACCCTGAAAGCTGCAACTACGACGCAGATGCCACCATTGACGACGGAAGCTGCGTGGGAGATGGTGTTGGCATTGGCATCAGCGTGACCACAGACATCTACCCCGAAGAAATCTCTTGGGTGTTGACGGACAGTACTGGAGCCACAGTCGCCTCTGATGGTCCATACTCCGCCGGGAATACAACCATTGATGCATTGGTCTGTGTGGGTGAAGGCTGTTACACGTTCACCATTTCCGACAGCTTTGGAGATGGCATCTACTCTCCAGGTGGATATACCCTGACGGTAGACGGCGTACTGCTCGCTTCGGGTGGTGCGTACGGTGACGGTGAGACCACCTCCTTCTGCACCGACAACCTGAACTTTGGTTGCACCGATCCAACCGCTTGTAACTACGATCCTGATGCAGGTATCGACAATGGAACCTGTGACTACAGTTGTTCAGGGTGCACCCTGCCTTCAGCGTGTAACTACAATCCTGACGCCACCCTCGATGACGGCTCTTGCCTCTTCAACGATGACTGCGGTGTCTGCGGCGGTGACAACAGCACGTGTAGCGGATGTACCGATTCCACAGCATGCAACTTTGACCCGGACGCTACCCTCGATGATGGCAGTTGTGTCTTCGGCGGACTGACCTTTACGATGTCCGTGGTCTTGGACAACTATCCCGCTGAATTCAGCTGGACGCTCACGGACGCTTCTGGCGCGCTCGTCGCTTCCGAAGGATATAGTGGACTAACGGGCACAGTAGAGACCACATACTGCCTCCCCGATGGCTGTTATGACCTCACCGTAAACGACACCTTTGGAGACGGTATCTGCTGCGCTTGGGGAGATGGCAGCTATACGCTCACCGTCAATGGCAGCACAGTGGCCGCCGGCGGAGACTTCGGAACCACAGAAACAACCAACTTCTGCACTGGCGACCTGCCGGGCTGTACCAACCCGATTGCCTGCAACTACAATGAAAACGCCACTGTAGATGATGGCTCGTGCACATACCCCGCTGCAGACAACTTGGACTGCGACGGCAACTGCCTCAATGATGCAGATGGCGACGGCACCTGCGATGAAGACGAGCTCGCCGAGAGCAGCTTTGTCCAACTCGGCTACGATGTCGTAGGTGAGAACACCGTCAACGGAATGACCACTTACAGGGTTTGGGCAGAGTTTGCCGACCCTACTGAGCAATTGGTAGCGGTCTATGGATTCGACTCTGTGCCTCTGACGATCAGCACCACGACATCGTTCTACCAGAACCCACTGGGAGGTGCTTTGGGGGTCAACTACAACCCCCTCCTCTTGTCTGTTGACTCCCTGCTCGCTTTCGACAGCTGGGTCACTGTAGGTGGTGAAGACAATACCGCCGATGTCAGCACCATTGGCCTTGACTTCGTAGACTTTGAAGGTTCAGGTGGCGACTTGATCGCGGACAATGTGAATGGCGGCTCTGTCTTCATTTACCCCGATCTGGAGCCCACAGCTTTCCCTGACGCGAATGGACAGGTGCTGATCGCACAGTTGACCACCGAAGGTGAAGTCAGCCTGACAGTGAACCTTCAGACTCGGACTGCAGATGGTGAGAATCCACAGGTGTTGCAACAGAGCCTCACCTTCCAAGAGGTCTATGAGTGCTTTGGAGACTTCAACACGGACGGACTGATCGGCATCGCCGACCTTCTGATCTTGCTCGGAGACTTCGGGTGCATTACAGGATGTGGTTATGACATGAACGGCGATGGTGGCGTCACCACTTCCGACATGTTGGTCATGCTCGCCATCTTCGGAACGAGCTGCGAATGATGCACCGCTTCTTCTTTTTCATCGCCCTTGCGATCCTGAGTGGAACCTTGTCCGCTCAGGTTTCGCAAGGCGGTGCACCTTGGAAGTGGGGGCAGCCTGACTTTCAAGCCGATTATCCGGAACTGACCACAGCCGAACTGGACTTGGAAGTCTTGGCAGCAGAGGATGCGGTGACCGACCAATTCAAAGAAGCGCCTTGGCGGTTTGGAGTGGAAAGGGAAGTCGACCTGGGTTTGGAAGATGCCGGAGCATGGACTTTGGAAAAAGACCGCTGGATCTGGCGGCTCGGCATCCATTGCCCAGGTGCAACCGGAATCGGCCTGCACCTCAGCAGCTTCGACTTGCCTGTTGGAGCGGTGCTCTATGTCTGGGATGCAACCCGAACACACTTTTTGGGCGGCTTCACAGCAGCCAACGAAAAAGAATGGGGTGCTCTGCCTCTGGGGCTGCTCGATGCAGACCATGTGGTACTGGAATACCAGGAGCCATTGGCAGTCCATGGACAAGGGAGCCTGCGCGTCTCACAAGTCGTACACGGATACCGCCATTTGCTCGCCCATCCAGACAACCCAAGCCAAGCGTCCAGCATGGGGCCTTTCGGTTCGTCCGGAGCCTGCAACATCAACGTCAATTGCCCTTCGGGTTCTGACTGGCAGGTGGCTAAAAGGTCTGTGGCCCTGATCACCAATGGCGGCTTCGCGGTCTGCACAGGAGCGTTGGTCAACAACACCGCAGAAAATGGAACGCCGTATTTCCTGACGGCCAACCACTGTTTGGGTAACCCCAACACCTGGGTATACTATTTCAACCACGAGAGCAGCAGCTGTTCGGGGTCGACGGGACCCACCAACCAAAGTGTTTCCGGCGGCACCCTGCTTGTGAACAGTGGCAGCAGTGATGTGGCCTTGATCCAACTGAGCTCAACACCACCGAGCAGCTATAATGTAGAGTATGCGGGATGGGACGCGAGTGGCGCCACGCCTTCGTCTGCCGTAGGCATCCACCACCCCAGTGGCGATGTCAAGAAGATCTGTTTTGAGAACAATTCGCCCTATACCTCGACCGCAGCAGGTGCACAGGTGTGGTGGATCGATCAATGGGAGTCTGGGGTGACCGAGCCAGGGTCGTCGGGATCGCCATTGTTTGACCAGAATCAGCGCATCATCGGACAGCTCTATGGAGGGGCTGCAGCCTGCAGTGGATCCAACAACAACGGCGCCTATGACTATTACGGGCGCATGAACGTCAGTTGGGGATTGGGCGTTTCTGGTTATTTAGACCCCTTGAATACCGGTCAGCTTACCATTGACAGTTACCCCACGAATTCAAACGCCAATGCAGGCTGCACTTTGCCCTCTGCCTGCAACTATGACCCCGACGCCTTAGAAGACGATGGATCCTGCCTCATCAATGACGCATGCGGTGTTTGTGGCGGAAACGGCACCAGCTGCACCGGCTGCACCGATGCCGCGGCTTGCAATTACGATGGCGGCGCGACCATTGACGATGACAGCTGCCTCTACCCACCAGCAGGCGAACCTTGCGACTGCGATGCAGAGGGGAACCTCGATGCCACATTGACTGGAAACGCCGCTTCTGCGATCTACAGTTTTGATGCTGCAGGTGTGCCTGAAGCCTTGGACATCTCCTTGACGTGGACCAACACTGGCGGAGGCGCGAACTGGCCCGCTGATTTGGCCCTGGCCATCACGGCACCCGACGGGAGCTGTGCCGCCATTGGGGGCTACAACTCTTCTCCTGCGGGATGCAACAGCATGGGCAATTACACGCTGTGGCCCACCGACTGGCAGAGTTCTACCGAGGGCACCTACACGGCCACTGTGGACCTCGCGGGCAATGGACTCTCTGGAATCGGCTCATGGCAGGTATACCTTTTCAATGGGTATGGCGGATCCACAGGCGCCCAATTCAATGCCACCTGGACCATTTCAGGCCTGTGCAACACTGACGGTGGCGGAGACCCCGGTCCCAGCGATTGCCCACCGGACCTCGATGGCGACGGAACGGTGACCGTGTCAGACGCCCTCATTTTGCTCGGTGATTTCGGCTGCCTCGCAGACTGCAGCGCAGACCTCAACGGAGATGGGCAAGTCACCACCTCCGACATGCTGCTCTTCCTGGCCGCCTTCGGAGAAGTGTGCAACTGAAGCTTTGCGCTCCAATCAACACCAAAAAGCCCCGCAGTGCGGGGCTTTTTGTTTGTACCCCTAACGGGCCACTTCTCGAACTCCTTCTTCGAGAACGTCGATGAACTCTTGGCTCTCCGCGATTCCCTGCAGGAAGAGGAATTGATGTCCAATCTGCTCGCCCTTCCCTTCAAAAGATGGACTACACCTACAAGATCATTGCAATTTTTGGTTTGGGGGACCACTTGGACTCCGTCCGTGGGGGAATGCACAAAACCGAAAATTGTGAGCTCAGGAATTTTTTCGCCAACCGAAGATGAGCGAAATTCAGGCTCCAATGTCCGATCGCCCTGTAATTCCTGTTACCAAGCCGTTTCGCACGCCAAGGAAAGAAGTACTCGACATGTTTGACCAAATCTGGGAGCGAAATTGGCTAACCAACAACGGTCCGTGTTTGCAGGAGTTTGAGCGAGCTTTCAGAAGTGAATTTTCACTAGACCACTGTATGCTCGCGGGCAATGGCACATTGGCTTTACAGATGGTCCTTCGAGCAATTGGCGTTAAAGGCAAGGAGGTGATCACCACACCCATTAGTTATGTGGCAACAACTTCTTCCATCATCTGGGAGGGTGCAGAGGCTGTATTTGTGGATGTTTTGCCCGAGACAATGTGTGCCGACCCCGTCCTGGTTCGCAAAGCAATCTCACCCAATACTTCAGCAATTTTGCTCACCCATTGCTATGGCCTGCCTTGTGACGTTGATGCAATTGAGAAAATCGGGGCGGAATTCGGCATCCCCGTAGTATATGACGCTGCACACGCAGCCGGTAGCACATACAAGGGGCGCAGCTTGCTGGACTTCGGAGATGTTTCCATCACGAGCCTTCACGCAACCAAAATGCTACACGCTGTGGAAGGAGGGGCCATCATGTGCAATGAGCCCGCACTTGAAGCGAGGTTGAGGTTGATGGGGAACTTCGGCCATCAGGGGCCTGCGGTCTTTGATGGCGTTGGAGTCAACAATAAAATGTCGGAGTTTCATGCCGCCATAGGTTGTGTAAACATCCGTCATTTTTCTGCCATCAAAAGCAAGAGGCTGCAACTTGCAAAGGCATACGATCACGGGCTAAAATGGGGGGACATCTCTACCCTCTTTCCGCCAGACGGCTGCTCTTGGAACAGGGCCTACTACCCTATCTTGTTCAAAACCGAGGAGCTACTTCTGAAGACAAGTGTTGAATTAGAACGAAATGGAATTCAGGGGAGACGGTACTTTTATCCTGCGCTACACAATCTCAATTATGTCGGCGATGTATCACTCCCAAATGCAGAACAGCTGAGCCGCAGGGTCTTTTGCCTCCCTCTGTTTCACGACCTCGGAGAGACTGAACAAGGGCTTGTAATTTCCACAATCAACGCGGCCTTGTGAAGCAGCTTCATGTTTTTTCGACTGCAGGATTTACTCCGGTTTTCATTCAGCTCCTCCGCCGTTTCAACTGCTACAACAGCTGTGAAATCATCCAACTTCGGCGCGACTCCTACCTCGGGAAGGTTGCTATTCTTGACGAGCAGGGTGGCGAACGGGCTGGCGGCGCTCCTAACTTGTATGCCTACGACAAGGTGGTCGTACATTTTCTTTCACCCACCGTTTGTGAGTGGATTGTCCGACACCCAAAGGTCTCTTTTACCTGGGTCCTGTACGGTGCGGATCTTTACAGTAACCCCTTGGTTCCCGTTTCATTTTTACTCCCAGCATCTGCTGATTTCGAGAAAAAGAACCCCATTGAGTTCTTGCGGAGAACGGCTTATAAGGTTCTGAAGTCCAAAGATTGGAATGCTGCACTACTACAAGTAGGGACACTTCTAACGTCTTCAAAAGCAGAATATGATCAGGTCAAGAGCATGATCAACATTCCAAATGCGCGGTGGGGAAAATTCTATTATGGAAAAGCACTCATTGACTATGCAGCTGTGGAAACAAGGTCATCAAGGGATGGTCCGCTGAAAATGATGCTCGGAAACAACGCTACCAGCTCACTAAACCACGCAGACTTTCTTCTCTCCCAGCCTGACAATCCGAACCAAGTACAGTGGCACATCCCCCTGTCATATGGAAGCACGAGGTATAGTTCTTGGTTGCAAGCCCAAGTCGGGCACAGGAAAGACGTTGTGCTTCACCTTGAGCACCGCCCATTCGATGCGTATACTGAATGGCTCAGTGGGTTACACGGGGCTGTTTTCCACAATATTAGACCGCAAGGTTTGGCCAACCTTCATTCGTTGGTCATGATGGGCAAGGCTGTGTTCCTTCATGAGAAAAACAGCCTGCGCGACCATTATGTGCAAAGCGGCCTTTTTTTGCCGTGCACTAAGGATTTCATGGCGCTGAAGCCACAGGTTGCACTTGCTCAGCCTTGGAGTGGCAACAAGATTGCTCTTCAATCATTTTGGAATATTGAAGACTGCATGGCCAACTACCAAGAACATTTCTCGTAAATCATCACTTCCATTTTGGAATCCCAGACATACGCTCAGCCAACTCTGACTTCCATTTTGCCGGAAGGCCGAGGTAAATCCCTGACCTAGTTGCAGATGACGTGAGGACAGCGCCGGCGCCCAACACAACTTCATTGGTTAGTGTTGTGCTCGGGGAAACCACACTTCCACTGCCAAAAAAACAGCCCGCCCCACTTGAAACGCTGCCGCCAAGCGCCACGCTATTGGCCAAATGATTCTGTGGCCCGATTTGACAGCCGTGTCCAATCATCGATCCGTGGGCAATACAACTGCCTTTGCCAATGACCGTTTCCTCATTTGCGTTGCCTCGGACAATTGTAACGTTTGATCCAATATTGCATTCCGCCTCGATGCGAACGCTGCCAAGCTGCGACAGGAAGACCTTGTGCTGGCCATCCCAAGCCCACATCATGCCCGAGGCACCGATAACGGAGCCAGCAGAAATCTCAACGCCGTTGCTGATGACCGATTTGGCATATATCGTGCAGTTCGGGCCAATCTTCACTGAAGGTCCTATGCGACAAGGCCCTATCACACAGCCTGTGCCAATGCTTGCTGAAGGGTGAATTTGAGCCTCAGGATGAATCCAAGCCCCAGCCTTTTGTTCGAGACTATGAAATGGCAGGTAGTCTTCCTCAAACCCTTTGGACAAACGATAGAAAGCCACTTGAGGTCGTGGGGTCTCCACCACATTCACCCCTTCTGGTGCAAGGTGGCCAAACCCGGGTTTGAGCAAGACGCTACACGACCTTAGATGGGCCAAATCCTCCGCATTTTCACCGGTGTAATACGTTGTAAATCCCGGCTCTGCGTTCCTCAAAATTGACAATTTGCGGTGGGACTCCGGCAAATTTTCCGGTCCAATCACGGCTCGTTCTTCTTGAAATATTTGGCAGGGCTACCGTACCAAATTTCATCATCTGGCACATGACACCTTACTTGAGAACAAGCACCAATGATGCACCGTTTCCCCACGCTAAAGCCAGGCATCAGCGTAACGTTGGCGCCAATCAACGTGCCGGCTCCAATGTTACCGACAACTTTATTGTCTCCTTCCTTTAGGTTCGGGGTGTCGGTCAGTACGAAAGCGTACTTGATCGTCACGTCATCCCCGATTACTGCTCCGGCGGAAATAGTACAGCGACTGCCAAAGCCAACCCTATCTCCTATGGTTACATTTTCACGTACCTCACAATAAGCCGTAAACCTGCAATCTGCACCAATCTCCGCCCCCTTTCGAACAATACAAAAAGGGCCGATTCTTGTGCGGGGACCAATGGTCGCACCTTCTTCGACGTAAGCCAAATTGTGGACTTCAGCACTTGAATCAATCATTGCTTTTGTGGTGTATACCAAAGATAAAGAAAGCGCCGTCAGATTGGGTTTTTTCACTGCTCTACTTGCCCACTACACCTGTCCTTATTTGTGTCTTGTTCGTCCAGAAAACAGGCGCAAATTCAACCGGCACCTTCTTCGCTCAGCATCGGAAAAAATTACTGGTGTTGAGGTAACAACGAACCCATTTGTAACCAGATTCTGGCTTGAAGACGTCATGGAGCCGACTTTTAGCTCTCCCAAATTCACGTATTTGAACCGCTTCGATAACGTCCCATGATTCAATGATGGCATCTACGAACAATGGGTTACCCCAACCCTGTTCCAAGTTCTTGTTGCTTGGAAAAGACCACAAAACGTGGTTGGACTCCATAATTAGACTCAGCATGGACCGGTCCCTCGGGCACAGCTGAATTCATGCCAATCAGAATGTGTTCCGTAGACAGATCATTCACTGATGCTTTAGTGCACAGCAGACGATTCAGGCGGGCCTGTTTGAAAAACACCCCGTCCCAAAAGATGGTGAATTCCGAAGCACAGATTTTACAATAAAAAGCCCTGGCTTGTGGGCCAGGGCTTTTTGTGGTCGCGACCGACCTATGTACCCGGAGCGGGACTTGAACCCGCACGGCCCTACGGGCCAACGGATTTTAAGTCCGTCGTGTCTACCAATTCCACCATCCGGGCGGGATGGCGAAGTTCTGAAATGAAGATCAATTGAAG
>Ga0115565_10002572_pt1 | contig 13647 bp, 9 predicted proteins | sample COGITO_mtgs_1105_FD_87199 | JGI IMG/M metagenome (GOLD analysis project Ga0115565, IMG submission 87199) | Pelagic marine microbial communities from North Sea - COGITO_mtgs_110530 | ecosystem: Environmental > Aquatic > Marine > Epipelagic | place: Germany:Helgoland, sampling site Kabeltonne... | reverse complement strand
CGAAAGCTTTAATGGCATTAAACGTTTCAATTCTGTAAACACCATCAATAGTAATATTATTACCTTTTCGATTCAACTCTTTTTGAACCTCATAAATAATAGCATTTTTTTCGCCATTGTAAAGTTTTATGTTCGAATTGAAAAGGTTTTTAATTTTATCATATTTTAATTTTCTCTTGTAGGTTTTTAAATCAATGCCTTCAGTTTCAAGAAATTTTATTTCTTTATTATCAAGTCCTTTTTCTTTTAATTGGTTCGAATTTTCAAGAATAGCTTCATAAAAACTAACTTTAGCAAGTTTTTTGGCGTAGTTTTCTACTGCAACTTTAGTTTCAATATCATCTTCCTCTGGAGTTCTTACATCGATCTCGTTGGCAGACCATTGCAACATAACATAGCTATTTAAAGTTTCAACAGCCTCATAATAGTTCATTAAAAGTTCTTGATTGTGGTAGCTTACATCAATCTTTTTATCAGTTTTATAATTAATTTCTGATAAAGAGTATCTATTATACTGCATATATTTACCATAACCAATAATCAAGGCAATAATTACAAGCAAAAATATAATTATCTTTTTCATATTTATTGGAGAGTTAGTTTGATTAGTAATTTTTCAACAAATGTATTAAATCTTTTAGAAAATTAAGGTCTTTATAAATTTTCGGCAAAATAAGATAATTTCTTGCAGATTAATACTTTAGATTGATAATAATAAATTTTAACCTATTAGTATGCATATTAATTAAAAGTGGACGTTTTTTAAGATGATATAAATCGATATTTTAGATTTAAAAAATCATTAAAAAGTAAAATTTTCCAAAAAATATTTTCTAAAAGTTTTTTTATTGAAAAGATTAACATCAATTTTAAAATGATTTAAAAAGACATCAATAATAATAATATCTTTGCAAAAGAAAGCGAAGTCTTTTTATTGAAAACATAAAACAAACATGGGGTCAGACATTAACAATTATATATTTAAAGCGTTAGAAAATTATCCTTACGATTTAGATGAAGTCATGGAAGCATTGAATTATGCCTTGTCTTATGACGAAAAAAATACAATGGCATTAACTTTAATGGGCAGAGTTTATGCAGAGAAATTATATAAATACGAGGAAGCTATTCAATTTTTTAAAGATGCTTTAGCAGAAAATATCTATGCTTTTGAAGCTTATGTACCTTATATTAATACACTTTTATGGAATGAAGATTATAAGGAAGTAGAGGAGTTTATCGATTTTGCATTAACTTTAAAAGGTTCTGATAAGGCAGTTTTATATTTAAAGAAAGCAGTTTTATACGACCAATTAAAAGAGTATAAGAAAGCATTAGGTTTTGTGAAGTTGGCAAAACAACATACCTATAATGCCGAATTTATGGACAGCGTAAAAGAGGAAAAGGACAGAATTAAAGGTAAAATGCCAAAGAAAAAGAAAGTAGAAGCTGTAAAAAAAGATAAAAAACAGAAGAAAAAGAAAAAATAGTTTTTCTTAAACTCCAACTTATATCTTGTATTTAAATTTACAACTCAACTACAATAGGAATGTGTACACTTTGATATTTTTCATTTAATAAAGACGCGTTTGCAAAAAGTGTTTTATGTATAGTTGTTGTTCCATAACCTTCGTGAATATGCCCAAAAGCGTGTAATTTTGGTTGTATTTCAAATACTTTTTTTTTCAATTCTTTACAGCCAGAATAAGTTCCATTAATGGTTAAATCTAAAATTTTAAAAGGTGGACCATGAGTTATTAAAACATCTGTATCACTAGGAATTAAATCCCAATGTTTTTTTATTTCTGTACCTCTTTTTCTGTTAAATGCCCAATCAAAAAAAGTAGGTTGAATAGGAGAACCCCAAAATTTTAATCCATTAATTTCGCAACCAGAATCATTCAAATAAATAAGATTTTCGAATTCAATTTTCTCATTATTTTTAGCAGCATTTTCGAAATAAAAATCGTGATTACCCGCAATAAAAATTTTGTATTTGTGTGGCTGAGATTGAAACCATTTTATAAACACATCAATTTCTGCTTTGGTTCCTCTTGATGAAACATCGCCAGCGTGAATTAGAATATCACCTTCAGGAATCCGAAAGTTATGATTGGTATGAGTATCAGAAATTAAAACAATTTTCATAAGCAGACTACAAAGTTAACAGTATTTATTGATAATTTGCAGCTGCTTTGTGTAATTTTTCTTGAATTAATTTTCTGAATTTCTCAGGTTTTAGAATCTCAATAAGTTCTCCAAAACCTAAAATTTTACGTTCGAGTTCAAAGTTTATTTGCACAAAAATATTAAAAATCACACCATTATCTGTATGTTTAATTACTCTTTGAGATTTATGAAATGGTTTTGTAATTACATAAGGTGCGTTCTTTTTTTCAATCCAAAATTGTATTCTTTGTGGTCTAGTATTTGATACAGTTGCTCCAATAACATCTTTATAATAGTTGTCCCCATCAATATTTTCATCAATATATTCAATATTATTTTCTTCGGTAATCGTAATAATTCTATCTAAAGCTAAAGTGTAAAATCGTTTTTTATTCAAACATAAAACAAACCATCGATTGTTAAATTCCTTTAATAATTGAGGATGTACAACCATATCACTTGGTTTATGCGCTTTAAAAGACTGATAATTTATGATAATTACTTTTTTTTGCTGAATTGCTTGGTATATAGGATCTATAAACTCCAAACCTTTTAGTTGCTCATTTTTATCTAAATGAATAATCGATTTTTTATTTTCTTGCGATGAATATACTGAATCTTCCAAACGTTGCAAAACGCCATTCATTTCTTTAAACAGCGAAAAATCTTTAAATTGACGCAATAATTGAATGGCTTCATTCATCACTTTTACATCATTTTCAGTGACAGGAATTTTGGTTATGCTATAATCAGGTTCAGTATATTTATAAAAACGCTTTTCATAGACTTCAATTGGAGCGTTATAACCCAATTTATCACTTCTCATCAATTGAATATCTAACTGAATTGTGCGTTTGCTAACGTTTATATCTTTGCCTTCATATTCATATTCATATAAAGCATCAGAACAGGCTTCAATTAAATCGTTTAAAGTCCATTTTTGGAAATTGTTTCGTAAACAATAATCAATGGTTTTATACCTGATAAGCGCGTTTTTGTTCGATGCCATTTTAAGTGTTTTAAATATTCAGAATGTCAGTTCGAGTGAAATTTCTTTTTCAGAAATTTTGTATCGAGAACTAATTTTAATCTAAAAAAACTTCAACAAAAGATAATAAACTTTAAGTTCCTCACTTTCATCCAGTTTTGTCATTTCGACGATAGGAGAAATCACATAAAGTAATGTCATTGCAATGTGATTTCTCCTAAAAAGGCGAAATGACAGATTGTTTTTTTTAAAATTTTTCAATAAAAATAGCATTAAATTTTAACTACGCAAAAACATTGCGCATTTATATAAGATGTTTGTACCAGAATTGTAAGAATAGAGAGTTCTTATAAAGTAATCGCTCCACAAAACAAGGAGTTTGTGGAGCAGCCTAAATAAAATTAGGTACATTTAAAAATTAAAATGGAACATAAAATGAACATCACAGGAAAAGAAATTATTGAATTAGGTTTTAAATCTGCAAAATGGTTTCCAGAAGCAATTGAGTATATCAACACAAATAACTTGTCAAAAGATGCAATGATTGCGTATTTAGAAAAATTAAAAGTCGAAAGAATTGATTTATTAGAAAATCCTGCTGATTTTAAAATCAATATAAAAGCAAAGAATGAGTTGGAAGATGTGAATGTGAAATCGGTTGTAAAATCGATGGAAGTATTAATGAAAACACCAACGATTGTAAATGGTGCAATTATGCCAGATGCTTGCCCAACAGGTTCTTCAGGAACCATTCCTGTTGGTGGTATTGTAGTTGCCAAAAATGCGATTCATCCAGGAATGCATTCTGCAGATATTTGTTGTTCTGTAATGTTAACAGATTTTGGAAAAGCAGATCCTAAAAAAGTTTTAGATGCTGCACATGCTATTACTCATTTTGGTCCTGGAGGAAGAGATAGAAATACGCAGTTTCGTTTTCCTTCGGATTTATTGGCTGAAATTGAAGCAAATCCGTTTTTGAACAATCAAAAATGTATTTCTGCTGCAATATCTCATTTAGGAACACAAGGAGATGGAAATCATTTTTTATTTGTAGGGAAATCTAAAAAAACAGGAAACACGATGTTAATTACGCACCATGGTTCTAGAGGTTTTGGAGCAAATTTATATAGCAGAGGAATGAATATTGCTGAACAATTTAGAAAAGAATTGTCGCCACAAACCTTAAAACAAAATGCGTGGATTCCTTTTGAAACAGAAGAAGGAAAAAACTATTGGGAAGCCTTACAAATCATTAGAAAATGGACAAAATTAAATCACGAAGTTTTACACGATTCTACTTTGCATAAAATAGGAATTCAGCCTGAAAATAGATTTTGGAACGAGCATAATTTTGTGTTTAAAGATGGCGATTTATTTTACCATGCAAAAGGAGCAACACCTTTAGATGCTAAGTTTTTGCCAGATATTACTGGGCCAAGATTAATTCCTTTAAACATGGCTGAACCTGTTTTAATTGTTGAGGGAAAAACTACCGAAAATAATTTAGGTTTTGCGCCTCATGGAGCAGGAAGAAATGTGAGCAGAACACAACACAGAAAAAGCAAAACAGGTACAGTAAATGATATTTTTAGAGAAGAAACAAAAGGTGTAGATATTCGATTTTTCTCGAATGAAATTGATATTACAGAATTGCCTTCTGCTTATAAAAAAGCGGAAACTGTAAGAAACCAAATGGACGAATTCGGTTTAGGCGAAGTTATTGATGAAGTATTGCCTTATGGTTGCATTATGGCTGGAAATTGGCAAAAAAATGCACCTTGGAAAAATAAGAGGAGACAGGATAAAAGAAATAGAAATAATGGAAGTAACAAATGAATTAATAGAAATAGAAAAAAGCAAAGATGTAAATATACTTTTTGCCTGTGAATCTGGAAGTAGAGCTTGGGGTTTTGCTTCTCCAGATTCAGATTATGATGTACGTTTTATATATACAAAACCATTAAAATGGTATTTATCTGTATCTGAAAAAAAAGATGCTATAGATATTATGGATGGAGATTTTGATGCTGTTGGTTGGGAATTAAAAAAACAATTAAAGTTGATGATGAAATCTAACATTCCTGCATTAGAGCATTTGTTTTCTCCGATAATTTATAAAGGAAACGATTTGTTAATTAAAGAAATGAGAGCTATTGGTTCAGAATGTTTTTCGCCCATAAAATCAATGTTTCATTATTTGAGCATGAGTAAAAAGTATGAAGAGAAGTTGCAAAAAGACGATGTAAAGTTAAAAGATTTATTTTACGCTTTAAGAACTTCTTTAGCAGGAAAATGGATTCTGGAAAACAATTCTTTACCTCCTGTAACGTTTGATAAAATGCTTTGTTTAGTTGATGATAATCTAGAGAATGAAATCAGAATTTTGATGAAAATAAAAGGTAAAAAAGGAGAACGTTATTTGCATCCAAAGAATGAAATTGTTGTAAAATTAGTTTCAGATTTAATTAAGGAAAATCAGAAATATGCAAAATCACTTTCTTCTGGAAAACCAAATAATGAAAGAATAAATAATTTTCTCTTTAAGATATTGACTGATGAAAACAATTAAAGAATTAAAAAAATCAAGAAGTATAATTTTTGAATGTATTAGTGGTAGCAGGGCTTATGGTCTTGCTACACCTAATTCAGACACAGACATTAGAGGTGTTTTTATCTTGCCAAAAGAATCGTTTTATTCTTTGGATTATGTAGGCCAAATTAATAATGAAACTAATGACATTGTTTATTATGAATTAAGAAAATTTATAGAATTATGCGCAAAGAATAATCCTAATATATTAGAATTATTAAATGTTCCAAAAGAATGTGTTTTATACAAGCACCCAATTTTTGATGAAATTAAGCAAGAATATTTTTTATCTAAATTATGTAAAATTACTTTTGCAAATTATGCTTTTACTCAGATTAAAAAAGCGAGAGGATTGAATAAGAAAATTACAAATCCTGTTGAAAAAGAAAGAAAATCTGTTGAAGACTTTTGTTATATCAGAAAAGGTAAAAAGACAGTTTTATTACACGATTTTTTAGCTGATAATAATTTAAATAGCAACTTCTGTGGTTTGGCAAAAGTTACTCATATAAAAGATTGCTATAATTTATTTTATAATGAAAAATCTAATTTTAAAGGTATTGCCAGAGTGAACTCAAATGAAGTTTGTTTAAGTTCAATTCCTAAAGAAGAAGAACCAATTGCAATGTTATATTTTAATTTAGATGGTTATTCTACATATTGCAAAAAATATAAAGAATATTGGTTTTGGGTAGAGAAAAGAAATGATGAGCGTTATAAAAGTAATGTTTCTCACGATAAAAATTATGATGCAAAAAATATGATGCATACATTTCGATTGCTACACATGGCTAAAGAAATCGGAGAATTGGGAACTATTAATGTGAAAAGACAAGATAGACCATACTTGTTATCCATAAAAAAAGCAGAATTTGAGTATGATTATTTAGTCGAAAAAGCAGAAGAAATAAAAGGTAAACTTAATGTACTCTATAAAAAGTCAAATCTTCCAGAAATGCCAGATATGATTTTTGTTAATCAGTTACTTGCTAAAATGAGAGATAAATTTTATGAACTTTAGAAGCATCTTATCAACAGAATTTCCGTATTTTTAAAATAAAATAGCTATAACTCCACTTTTATGATACAAACACAAGAACAACTCATAGAAAATGCGCTTCTTTATTTTAAAAGAGGCGACTTTTCTTTAGGGTATAGAACACTTTTAGATACTGCTTTAAATACAGATTCAGAAGAAATTTTTAAAAAGCTTCTAGCTTTTATAGAAATTTATGAAAAAGAAAGTAGCGAAGACAAATCTTCGCTACTTTCTTCGTTTCAAGAATGTGCTACTGAAATTTCGAAAATAAAAATTGAGCCTCAATCTGGATTAGGTGAAACAATTTTAAAAGCAGAAAAAATCACTAAAAATTACAACAAAGGCAGATTCATTTTAGGACCTGTGGATGTCGATTTAAAAAAAGGAGATATTTTTGGTTTGGTTGGCGAAAACGGAAATGGAAAAACCACATTATTAACAGTTTTAGCATCTATTATTAAAGAAACTTCTGGCAGGTTAATTTATTCTTTTTCAAGCGATAAAAAGGATAGCTATGAGTTGTTATCGAAATTAGTTTATATACCACAAAGAACTGCTGTTTGGTATGGGAAAGTGTTGGATAATTTAAAATTTGCGTTAGTTCATCATCATGTAAAAGGAGAAAAAAATGATTTATTAGTATTGATGATGGTTGCAAGATTTGGACTATGGAAATACAAAGATTTAAAGTGGAGCGAATTGTCATCTGGTTATAAAATGCGTTTTGAATTAGCAAGAACTATGTTGCGAAAACCAGAAATTATCTTATTAGATGAACCTTTGGCAAATTTAGATATTTTGGCACAACAAATTATTTTGGAAGATTTAAAAATGATGTCGAAATCAGCTGTAAATCCTATTGCTATGGTTTTTTCATCACAACAATTGTATGAGGTTGAAAAAATTTCAGATAAAGTTATTTATTTAAGAAATGGGAAACCATCTGATCAGCTCAATTTAGAGGAAAAAGAAAATAATGCGTTGATTATTGAGTTAGATTCTGAAAACGAAAGAACAGAAATTGAACAAGTTTTTGTAAATAACGAATTACAAAAATTAGAGTTTAATGGTGGCGTTTACATTTTATACTTTACTAAAGGTATTTCTTTAAATGATGTTTTAATAATTATTGCTAAAAACGATTTGAAAGTCCAATACATAAGAGATATTTCTAAATCTACAAGGCGCTTTTTTGTGTATTAATATTCTAAAAAATTACTATGAACTTTATCAATAAAATTAACAAATATCTTTTAGAAAATTATCCACTAATCTGGAACACACGTTTGGTTTGGATGCTTGGAGTTACTTTTTTAGTACACATCTTATTTTTTATAATAGGTTACTCTGCTGCAAATGAGTTAAATGATTTAAAAGATCATTATAATTTGAGTAGTTTTTATGAAGATAATGCAGTATATTATAATGTTTTAATTTCTATTTTTATTCTTTTAATTTGGATTGTTTTTTATTTAAGGAATAACGCTTTTAAAAATATATATCAAGTTTCAAAAGGTTTTTTGTTTAAACAATTCTTACTTATTTTAATAATTTTCTTTTTAAGTATTTCACAATATTTTTCTTTTAAGCAGGGTTTAGTCACTAAAATTAAATCAGATTTTGACTGGGAACAAATAGATGCAGATATTAAAACCTTTAATAAATCTGGGCTTTTTTTAGTTCAAAATCAAGCCGATTACCAAATAACGGAAAAGAAATATCCAGAACCTTTTCCTTTAGAAGTAGCGTATGCAGATAAAAATAATTTTGAAGATAATATAGATTCAACAAGAGCTTATATTAAGTTTGAAGGTTCTTATTATCAATTTTATAAAATAAATCCTAAATTTTATCAAGATAAAAATGAAGATTTTTATGTTGATGAAAGAGTTTTTTTAGAAGACGTTGAAGTAGATTTTTCAATCAGAGACGTAAAAGACGTAAGTGCCTTTAAAGAATTTATAAAACCATCTTTATTTAATTATTCGAAAGAATTATTTCATAGTGGACAAGATTCTTTGGCTTATGAAGACCAATTAAAAAATCATCAAAAAATATTAGAAAATAAAGATGAATCAGAAATTAAAATAGCTTTAAAAAACTTTTTAGAATTGGCAGATAAATATGAAATTAGTCATAATTTAGATGTTGATAGATGGTTTGAATTAATTAATTATCAACCAAATTATTTCTTAAAGGAACTTATAAATACTTCTCCACCAAATGCTTATAGAACTTCGAGTTCAACCAAAAGTAGGTATTATGATGATATACCATTTTCGGAGACATTGTATGTAGAATTAAAGAATACAAATTACCTCTTTAGTAATATTCATGAAGCTTATTTCATAAATTCTAAAATTGAAGTTTTATTTGTCTATTTATATTGTGCTTTTATTTTAGCATTGTTGCTTTTTATTTTTAAAACTACCAATCTAAAAAATATTATCTTAGCAATAGTAGCAAGTTTAGTTTTAATAATTCTAATAGTTTGGTTGATGTCAGCCACAAAAAACCTTTCAATAAATAGCGAATATCGAGCTTATATTCTAATGACGTTTATGTCCTTTTTAGTACTACTTATTTCTTTTGTTTCTTATCAACTCTATTGGAAAAAAATTGTCATTTCCATATCTTGGTCTTTAGCCTTATTCGCATCACCAATTTTCTTTTTATTTTCTTGTTTAACAATTATACGATATTTACATCAACAACATTTAGATTTATATCCAAAAGAATACGATTATCAAAGTGATTTTGAAATTTGGTTTAGCAAATTTGGTTTTTGGGCAATTTTACTCATATCGTTTTTAACAGTTTATTTATATAGTGTTTATATTAGAAAATTAAAAGCAAGACCAGCGTAATTAGTTTATATTTTAAAGTTGTATGCAATTAAAAAAAATCTATGTACGAGAAATTAACATATAGTTCAAATAAATGCAAAAACTACTTGTATTTCTCATTTGATGCGGAATATTTCGATACAGAAAAGATAACTGAGAAATTAAATATTCAACCGACTTCTGTAATGATAAAAAAAGAACCTGTTCCAAAATCAACTTCTTGGAAATATCGAATTGATGCTGGAAAGGAAATTAATTTGGAAAAGCACCTATTACAATTAGTCGAAATTTTTGAACCAAGAATAGACTGAACTACATACAAACCAGAAAGATTGAATATAAATAACTGTTCCTATTAATTTCTAGCAACTGTTGGTCTAAAGCTAATTACGAAAATTTAAAAAGATTTTATATTTAGTCAATATTTATCAAATTAGTTAATTTTAACACACAATTTTTCTTAATTACAAAAGATAAATACACCATCGTAAAAGAGTTAAAAAATTAATCAAAAAAGATAATTTTGTGATTGAAGTATAAATATCTTTACAATCTAAATTTTATTACTTGTCTACCAAAAAACCAAAGAAAAGAAAATATCGTTTTGTAAGAAGAATACTAAGAGTTTTAGCAGGTATTGTTATTTTCTTTTTACTTCTTTTTCTTTTTATTAGAAGTCCTTGGGGACAAAATATTATTGTTAATAAAGCCACAAATTATGTTGCTAACAAAACCAACACTATTGTAGAAATCGATAAAGCTTTTATCACTTTCGATGGAAATTTAAAAGTAGAAGGTTTATTTCTAAACGATAAAAAAGGCGATACATTAATTTATTCCAAATCTTTAGAAGCCAATTTACCACTTTGGGGTTTGATAAATGGCACAGCTTTAGGAGTTGATGACGTAAAATGGAATGGTTTAAAAGCGAATGTTATAAGAAAAGATACTATTTCAGGTTATAATTTTCAGTTTTTACTAGATGCTTTCGCAATAAATAATGCAAATACAGTTGCCAAAGATACCACAACTACATCACCAGAAATTGTAATCGGAAGTTTAAATTTATCTGCAATTGATATCGTTTATATTGATATTCCTTTGGGAATTGAAAGCAGTTTTAAAATTGGCGACTTAGCAACCAGCATGAAAACTGTAGATGTTGAAAATATGATTTTTAGTGTCAATGATTTGAGTTTATCAAATTCAAATATTAAATATATTCAAACTCCAGTTTTAATAACTTCTACTGAAGAAGCTCCATTACCAAAATTATCCGCAGAAAATATTTCTATAAAAAACACTAAAGTTTATTATAAAGCAGAAGAAAGTAATTTATTAGCAGATTTAAATCTTGCAGTTGTTGAGATAGAAACACCTAACTTAAATTTACAAGAATCAATTTTTAAGATTGATAAAATTGCATTGAGAGATTCTAAAACACTTGTGGAGATGCAAACTACAAGTAATTCAAATTCAGAAACTACCAATTCAGAATTTAGTTGGCCAGCAATTACTTTGGATGTTAATGAAGTTGATATTGAAAATAATTCCATTAATTATATTGTAAACAACACTAAAATCAACAAAAATGCTTTTGATGCGAATGCAATTTCTTTGCAAAATGTAAATTTAAAAGCTTCCACAATTTATTATAAAAACAAAAATGCAGGACTATTAATTGATACGTTTAATTTTAATGAAACTTCTGGCATCAATTTAGAAAAACTGAATTTGAATGTTCAACTAACAGATAAAAATTTAGACGTTACTAATTTAGAAGTTGAACTAAATAAAAATAAATTAAAAGCAAACGCGAGTGTTCAATACAATTCTTTATCGCAATTTATTACATCACCAGAAACTGCAAAATTAAAAGTTTCTTTATCGTCTTTTAATATATTTTTAAAGAAATTATTTAAAATTGAACCTACTTTAAGAAACAATAAAATTATCAAAGATTTAAGTAAAAAACCATTTACAGGAAATTTATATGCAGATGGAACATTCTCTAATATAGAAATTTTTAACAGCAAAGTTCTATGGGGAAATACAACTCAAATTTATTTAAATGGAATTGTTGAAAACCTTACGAATCCTGATAAACTTACTTTAAATATACCAGATTTTAAAGCAGAAACTATTAAAAAAGATGTTTTAACTTTCGTTAATGAAGAACAATTAGGAATTCAAATTCCAGAGAAAATTTCTTTATCAGGTAAAATTAATGGAGGTTTAAGTGATGTTGCTGCCAACTTAAAATTAAAATCATCGCAAGGAATAATTGCTTTGAATGGTAATTTCAAAAACTCAAAAACCATTGCTTTCAATGCAACTATTGATGTTGAAAATTACAAACTAAATGAACTTTTACAAAACGAGGATTTAGGTGAAATTTCTATCAATGTAAATGCTAAAGGAAGTGGAAAAACTATCAACAATTTAGATGCGACCTTAAATGCGACAGTTTCTAGTTTTAAATTGAAAAATTACGCAATTGAAGATTTAAGTTTAAAAGGAAACTTTAAGGATGGAAATGGAGAATTTAAATCAACTTATAAAGACGAGAATTTAAATATAAATCTAAGTGCTTTGGTAAATTTAGATACTCTAAATACAAAAGCTACTGCAACTATTAATTTGATTGGTGCAGACTTGCAAGGTTTAGGCATTATGCAACGTAATGTAAAAACGGGTATGGACATTTCCTTAGAATTTAATGGAAATTTAGATAGCTATAAAGTTGATGCAGATGTTACAAATGGTGCAGTTGTGTACGATAATAGAACGTATTTATTAGGTTCTATAATTGCAAATGCTTTTGTAGATAAAGACACAACATCACTAACCATAAAAAATAAATTAATTGATTTAGACTTGCAATCTAACACAGATCCTGCTTCTTTTAGTAATTCTTTACAACAACATATTTCAAGTTATTTTTATAGAGATGTAGTTTTAACTGATACTCTTAGAAAGCCAGTAGACTTAAAATTAAAGAGTAAAATTGCACAAACTTCTTTGTTAAGCGATGTTTTTTTGGTGAATGTAAAAGACATTGATACAATTGATATTTCCGTAGATTTTAACGAAGCCAAAAGAAAGTTAGATGCAAAAATTACAGCTCCACATATTAATTATAGTGGAAACGAATTGGATAGTTTGGCTTTTACCATGAACACAGATAAAGACAATTTCAATTTTAAATTAGGCTTTAAAGATATTATCGCAAATCCACTAAATATTCCAAGAACTACAATTACAGGAAACCAAACCAACAATGAATTATCGTTGAATTTTTCTGGCTTTTATAAAGGTGAAACTTTAATGAATGTGAACACAAAAATTACAGGAAATAGAGAGCGTTTACGTTTTACTGTAAATCCAGATAGTTTAATTTTAAATAGAAATAAATGGAATATTCCAGCAGATAACGAAATTGTTTTTACTGATGGAAATAAATTAGCGTTCAATAATTTTAAGATTAATAGAGAAAATCAAGCTATTGAAATAACAGATAAATTACCAAATATTGCTAAAAATCACATTGCAATAGCGTACAATAATTTTAAAATTAGCGAGGTTTTTAGTTATTTAAATCCCGATAAAAAATTAGCAACCGGAATTTTAAATGGAGATTTTGTATTGGAAGATCCTTTTTATAATACAGGAATTATTGCCAATTTAAATGTAAGTCAGTTTAAAGTTTTAAAGACAGATTTGGGTAAATTAACTATGGATGCCAAATCTTTAGGAAATAGTAATTATGATTTTAGTGCAAAGTTAAAAGAAGGCGATATCGATTTAAATGTAACAGGAGATTATTTTGTAGAAAATAAAGATGCTAATTTAAACTTAAATTTAGCAATTAATGAGTTTAAAATGAAAGCTTTAAATTCACTTTCTTTAGGTGAAATTAAAGAAACAAGTGGTAGTTTTTCTGGTGATTTTAAAGTTGATGGTACTATATCAAACCCAAAATATAATGGCGAATTAAATTTTAAAGATGCCGTTT
>Ga0115565_10002570_pt1 | contig 13654 bp, 8 predicted proteins | sample COGITO_mtgs_1105_FD_87199 | JGI IMG/M metagenome (GOLD analysis project Ga0115565, IMG submission 87199) | Pelagic marine microbial communities from North Sea - COGITO_mtgs_110530 | ecosystem: Environmental > Aquatic > Marine > Epipelagic | place: Germany:Helgoland, sampling site Kabeltonne... | reverse complement strand
CAACAGAACACATGAGGACGATTGCATTCGCGATTTTGATGGTGATTGGACTGCACGTCCAAGGCCAGGAACAGGAAGGGCAAGGAATCATTAAAACCAACCCATTCGGCTGGTTTGCCGGCCAGTTTCAATTCGGATACGAGCACTTTCTTTCAGAAAAGCTGTCCGTGCAGGTGATGCCTGGTGTCATCTTCTCAAACACCACTGTCACGCAAGGTGACTCTCTGTTCTTTCTCGAATCTTTTGATGCCACAAGGCTGGGGTTCATCGTTGTGCCTGAGGTCCGCTACTACCTAGGAGATGTGGCGCCTGATGGGCTGTACATTGCACCATTCGGGCGGTTTCGGACTGTGACCACTACGGTTGATCAAGACGACGCCAGCACTCGGAAGCGGACCTCCATCGGTGGCGGTTTCGTTTTGGGTTACCAATATCAGTTGGCCAATGGATTGACTGGAGAGTTGTTTTTAGGTCCTCAATTCAAGTCTTCTAACACAGAATACACGGGGGATTTTGAATTGTACGAGGACTTGAGTTTGGATGATACTGAAGACACGGGAATTCGCTTTGGTTTGACCATTGGTATCGGTCGGTAAGACAAACGAAATGCAAGGAGCAGTTCAAAGGAAAAGGATTGTTTTGGCCCTGCTGTGCGGGTTGCTTTCTGGTCCGTTTCTCTGGGCGCAGGAGGAGCCGTATCCCGGTCAATGGCAGCTGAAGTGCAATCCATTTGGCTTGTTCGCTGGTCAGTTTCAGTTCGGCGTGGAGAAACATGTTTCAGAACGCAGCAGTGTGCAGCTGACCGCCGGGTATGTGCGGTCCAACCTAGAGTTGAATACCTCTGACCTCGAAAGCCTGCTCGGGGTGAGTACGTCCTTGAACTCTGTGGATTGGCAGGGATTTGTGGTACAGCCAGAGTGGCGTCAATATGTTTCTGCGCAAGCGGGAAAGGGCATGTATTTCGGTGCCTTTGCAAGGGTGCGGTGCATCCGCCGCATCATGGTGACCAATTTCACCGGCTATCAGCGCAGGACGGCTGTGGGAGCGGGCATGGTCTTGGGGGGGCAGTTCAACATGACGCCCCGGCTTACAGGAGACCTGTTCATCGGCCCGCAGATGAAGTCGGTCACCACGAATTATGGTGACCATTTTGTGTACGCTGAGGGCGATTGGGTTCCTGGCATCAGATTTGGAATGCTGCTGGGGTGGCGCCAGTGAATGGCGCAGGACTGCGCGGCGAACTCTCCATCGAAGTAGAGGGAGAAGCGCTCACTTTATGGCCTGATGGGGCCGTCCATTGGATCGCGACGGAAACCTTGTGGCTGAGTGATTTGCACCTTGGAAAGGCGGCGCATTTCAGGCTTCACGGAGTGCCCATTGGGTCAGAGCCGACTTTGGAAACGCTGCACAGGTTGCGGGAGGGGATCAAGCAATTGAAGCCTCGAAGGGTGTTGTTGCTCGGGGATTTGTTTCACAGCGACATCAACCGAGAATGGGAACCTTTTGCAGGCCTGTGCGGGGAATTTTCGGAGTTAGAGTGGGTGTTGGTCAGGGGCAACCACGACCTCATTCCAGAAGTGCTGCTCCGTGAGTCAGGCATCCGCCAGGTGGACCGGTTGGACGAAGGGGCCTTCACCTTTACCCACGATCCCGCCGACTTGGCCGGTGGCTTTGGCTATCATGTGTGTGGCCACGTCCATCCAGGCATCCGTCTGCGCGGCGGGGGACGTCAGGCCCTGAGGCTGCGCTGCTTCCATTTCGGCCAGCAACAGGCGGTGATGCCCGCCTATGGTGCTTTTACGGGCATGCATGCGATCGAACCGGCCAGAACGGACCGGGTGTTCGCCATGACGGGAGAAGCGGTCATCGAGGTGTGAACGCCAGAGCGAGATTCGTTTGAAGCAGGGTATGCCGATGTTGATGGTGCCCTAAGGCATCATTCGCATGGCTGGCCATAATAGGCGAGCATGGCCAGGATGTCAGAAGCTGCGGTGGTGCCGTCACCGTTGATGTCTGTTGGACAGGAATTGGCCAGCGAAAAAGTGCAAGAGCCGTCGTCCACGTTGGCTGCAGAATCAAAGTTTTCGGCATTGTTGTAAGTGCAGCCGAAGTATTGACAGCTTTCATCTTCCGTGGCATTGGCATCGAAGTTGTCGGCATTGAAGTCCGTGCACCCCAGCACTTCGTCTTCGTCGCAGACGCCATCGCCGTCCGCATCTGATGAGCATTGTCCTGCGCAGGTCAAGCCGGGCTCAGGGAATTGGCAGTTTCCGTCGTCATATGTCGCTGTGGCGTCATAGTTGCAGGCCGCCGCATCGGTGCAGCCACAGGGAGGGGCCACAAAGAGGGGGGTGATTTCAAAAGACGCCGTGCTTCCAGCCGGCAAAACCGTCACATTGAGCGAGCCCTCGATGGGGGTGCTGCTGGTGAACTGTCCAACCAGCACGCGCAAGTCATCGCCGGCCAGAGCGTTGTCGCTGTTTTCGGGAACGCTCCAGCCATCTCCAGAGACACCTCCGACGAACAGGGATTCTCCAAATTCGAAGAGGGTGGACCACAGACCGGATGTAGCGTTGATGGCGCTTTCTCCGTTTCCGGGGTTGGGTTGGTCCAAGCCAATCGTGAGCCAGGAGTCCAAGGCGACTTCAGGAAAGTCAGCAAAGGTTGTGGAGTCGATGTCGCTGATGACAGCGGCGCCCTCTGCGGCTTGGTAGAAGTTCGTTTCTGACCCGATGAAAGTGGAGTTTCCGCCCGAACCGGTTACGGCCAAGACTTGATCGTCAGAACTGGCGCAGGTGATGTAGACCCTGTAAGTGGTCAATCCCGGCAAACCGGGTGTATCTGCGCCGATGCCGGCAAAGCGTTCGATGTCGATGCCGAAACCATCGGTGGCCTCGTAGATGCTGTAACAGCAGAATTCACAAGTGCCATCGTTGTCTGTGGCGGTGGGGTCGAAGTTGCAGCCCAGTGGGTCGTTACAACCTGCAATCTCATCGGCTTCGCACACACCGTCTCCGTCGGTGTCGAGGTAGCAGTTTCCGCTGCAATCCAGGGGGTAAAACGGGAAGTTGCAGCTGCAGTCATCGTCCGTCGCGTCCGGATTGAAGTTGCAAGCGCGGTCGTCTGTGCAGCCTCCGATTTCCAATTCGTCGCAGATGCCATCTCCGTCAAAGTCGTTGACGCATGAGCCTTGGCAATCCAAATACAGTTCGGGAAACAGGCAAGTGGCATCGTCAAAACAGGGCGATGAGGCCATGTAGTTGCAAGCGGTTTCATCGCTGCATGCGGGGTAGATGCAGCTGCCATTGTCCGTGATGGCCGATTCCAAATAATTACAGGCTGCCTGGTCTGTGCAGCCCACCAAAGGGTCATAGACGCCATAGAACACCACAGGGTCAGACAAACTGCCTTGGATGCCGTTGGCGACAAAATTCAGATTGTCGGAGCACTGTGGGAGGCTGTCTTGGTCGGCATCCCAAATGCGCACTTCGAGTCCAGGCTCGGAGGCGCTGTTGGAGTAGACCAAGATGAGTCCTGTGGAGTACCCCGATGGCCCGGCAAAATCAGTGACGCCCCATCCACGGCAGGTGCCGTCAGGAGCAAAGATCGCAGCGGCATTGTTGGAGCCTTGCCCCACCAGGCCATCGATGGCAATGGTGTAGGTGAGTGTCATGCTGAATTCATAAGCACTGGGGGTCACCACCCAATCGTCGGGTTGGGCCAACGTACCCTGAGGCAGGGCCAAGAAGCCGGCCACAAGCAGAAGTGCAGCCGTTTTGGTCAGCGGCTTAAACAAGCGATTGGTCATCACTTACAATATACGACCTGTGCGCCTGTGCGCCTTGAAATCAGTTGATTTCCAACTTGAAGTTCCCTTTGAGGGTGCGCTCGAATCCCACGAGTTCGCCATTTTGTTCCCTCCGGATCAAGAAGTCGAGGGTGACGGTTTCTTCGCCTCCTGTGAGGGGAGCCGCCATGATGCTGGCCACTCCATTCGTAATCCGGAAGGTCTGAGTGGTATCGAAAGCGACGTTGAAGTTGGTTTCGTCGATCTGGGTGAAGACCCCATCGGCGGGGTAGAAGACGGCGCCTTGTTGCACATTGGGAACGTCCAAAATGAGGCTCACGCCGTGTTCTTCGGATTCGCCTTCGGCTTGCGCATCAGCGGTCACGAAATACCGGCGAGAGAAGAGGCTGTCTTCTTGTTGGAGGTATACAAATTCTGCGCCCAATACTTGGAGCGAGTCGCCGTCCAACACCAAGGTGCCGCAATCGCAGGAATACACAGGGGGCATGTAGTCTTCGGAGGCGCTACAAGCGGTCAAAAGAACGGCGGCGATGGCCGGAAGAATCAGGGATGAAAAGCGCTGCATGGTCTTCGTACAGATGTTGTGAACCTCAAGTCAGGGACTTGTGGGGTAGCGAAGGTAAACACTGCGCATTTCCATAAAGCGGGCGCGTTGCATCCCCCATTTATTTTGGAGGGCTTCGAGGCCTTCTTCCGCTTCTAAAGCCAGCCTCAGCTCCGATCCACCGGAGAGTTGATCGAAGAACTGGGGCCGGTCGATGAAGGGGTTTTGGTCGCCTGCAGGGGTATTCATCCAGGCTTCGTGAAGCTCATTGAGCACCTCCAGTTTGAGGCGGTTGTCGGTTCCTTGTGCCTGCCATGACCCCAGCCTGCGCAGGACGCTGAACCCTTGGCACGGTTTGCCTGCGTGTTTTGGATACCGGGAGGCTGCATTGGGGGTGGGGGTAAAGCTGATGGGCCCCCTGACAAACCCCGGGAAGCCCACCTTTGTGAAAGGCGCTGCTGTGCCGCGCCCCACACTGGTGGTGGTGGCCTCGAGCAGGACCAAGTGCGGGTACAGTTGTACTGCGGCCGGGGTGGGCAGGTTGGGGCTAGGGGCGATGGGGGCAGACCACCGCGCATTGCGCGACCAGCCTGTGCAGGAGATCACCGTCAGGTCGCACTGTATGGCGGGGTTTGGAGAGGCAGAATACCCTCCTCCAAGCCACCCTTCGCCATTGGCCATCTCGGCCAACTCACCGAGCGTCATGCCGTGGGACAATGGAATGGGGAGGAAGCCGACAAAAGAGCGCACCGAGGCCGTATCCAACATGGGGCCGCCTACAAGGTGCCCATTGGGGTTGGGCCGATCCAATACGATGAGGGGAAGGCTTTGCTCTGCACAGGCTTCCATCACCAGAACCAGCGTCGAGAGAAAGGTGTAGCACCTGACCCCAACATCCTGCACATCGAAGAGCACCACGTCGAGATCGGCAAGCTGGGCGGCGGTGGGTTTTTTGTGCGTGCCATACAGGGAATGCACGGGCAAACCCGTGCTGGGGTCTGTGCCATCCGGAGCATGGGTCCCATCGGGAAGGTCACCTCGGAATCCGTGTTCGGGACCAAAAGCCGCCGTGACGTTGACGCCCAGCCGCATCAGGGTGTCCACAAGGTGGGCCGAGGAACCGTCTGTGTTCGGAATCACCGCAGTGTGGTTGCACACGATGCCGACGCGCTGGTCTTTTAGCAGGGGCAGGTATTCTTCGAAGCGGGCATCCCCGGGGGTGACCTGGCCTGTAAGAGGCAGGGCACATACCCACAAGAGGACGGGGAGGAATGCAAAGGGACGCATGGTGGCAAAGTAACGCGCCCGCTACCTTGCATCGCATGTCCAAGTCCTCCCGAAATGCCATTCGGTTCCTCGCAAGGCGCATGACCGTGGATCCAACGGGCAAGGGCATTGCACGCCCCGTGGTGCGCATCGCCGAAGGCGGCGTGGCCGTTGGGGTGGCCTTGATCATCATGTCATTGGCCATCGTTCAGGGGTTTCAGCGCGATGTGCGTGAGCTCGTGGTGGGCTTCGGTGCACACTTGAGGGTCGTCGCGGCCGACCAGGGACGTGCCCAAGGGACGGATCGGGTGGCCTGGGCCGATGTGGACACCGCTGCTTTGCGGGCGGTTCAGGGCGTAGAGCACGTTCAGGCTTTTGCCCAGCGGCCGGCGATTTTGGAGACAGGTGAAGAGGTCGACGGTGTTGTGGTCAAAGGTTTGGGGCCCGATGCAGATCCGGAATTTCTGGGGCGGGCACTGCGTGCGGGTGTGCTGCCGAAATGGACGCCTGAGGGCACCGCCATGGAGTTGTTGGTCTCGGAAATTCAGGCTCGGGCTTTGGGGTTGGACCTCGGTCAAAGGGTGAGGTTGTTGTTGGCCGATGCCCGGGGCGAGCTGCGCCCGAGGGTGTTTACTGTAGTGGGCCTGTATGAAACGGGCTTGCAGGAATTCGACGGTGAGTTTGTTTTCTGCGCGCTCCACCACCTTCAGGAGTTGAGCGGTTGGGGGATCAAAGCCCGCATTCGGGTTTCCGACGCGCTGGTGGGCGATCTGCCAGGCCTGCGCGAAATCGATGTTGTGGCCACAGGGGGACAGGACCGGCTGCGTTACACTTGGACCGGCACGGATTGGAGGGGCAGTGGTCCCCATGCGTTGCTCGGTCAAGGCTCGGCGCAGGTTGTGGTGTCTGATGGGGGAGAGACGGTGCCCGATACGGCTTGGGTCACTTGGGACGCCTCGGGTGAGCGGCCAGAAGTAAGGTTGGCAGGAGGGAGCAGTGGCCGGTATGTCGGTGGATTTGAGCTTCGGGTGAAGGATTACGATGCGTTGTGGACCATTTCAGACAGCGTCTTTTTTGCGGTGCCCTATGATTTGGATGTGCGCAGTGTGGTGGACGACCACCCTGAGATGTTTCAATGGCTGGCCATGTTGGACCTCAACGTCGAGCTCATCATTGGACTCATGGTGTTGATTGCCATTTTGAATATGGCTTCGGCCCTGTTGCTGCTGATGCTCGAGCGCACGCGCTCCATAGGCCTGCTCAAGGCGGTGGGGATGGCGGATGGCCCGCTGATGGGGGTTTTTGTGCGGCTTGCTGTCCGCATTCTCTTGCGGGGATTGGCATGGGGCAATGCCTTGGGATTCGGCCTGGCACTCTTGCAACGCGAGACCGGTTGGATCGCATTGGACGCCAGGAGTTACTACTTGTCGACGGTGCCGATTGAAATCGACCTGGCGCGCATTGCGACCGTAGAACTTGGCATCCTCATTGTCTGTGCCCTGGCCATGGTGTTACCTGCGCGTTATATCTCGCGCTTGGACCCTGTTGAATCGCTGAGATTCGATTGAGTCGGGCGGTATCTTTGCGCCACCGAACCCCGCTGTCATGATCATCCACGAAAACATCCTTGGCGCCATTGGCAATACGCCCATGATCCGTCTGAACAAGGTCGCTGCTGACTTTCCTTGTCCCGTTTTGGCGAAGGTGGAGTACTTCAATCCCGGCCACAGCGTCAAGGACCGCATGGCCCTGAGCATGGTCGAGGCGGCGGAACGCAACGGCCAACTCAAGCCCGGAGGCACCATCATCGAGTGCACGAGTGGCAATACGGGCATGGGCCTTGCCTTGGCTTGTGCGGTGAAAGGGTACCAGTTGATTTGCACCATGAGCGACAAACAGTCGCAGGAAAAGATCGACATCCTCCGCGCAGTGGGGGCCCAGGTGCATGTTTGCCCAACGGCGGTGGCGCCCGATCATCCGGACAGCTATTACAGCGTAGCGGAGCGCCTCAACAAGGAGATCCCAAACAGCGTCTGGTGCAACCAGTATGACAACCTCGCCAACCGCCAGGCGCATTACGAGACGACCGGTCCGGAGATTTGGAAGCAGACCGGCGGCATGATCACCCACTTCTGCACGGGGGTCGGCACGGGCGGCACCATCAGCGGCACGGCCAAGTTCCTCAAGGAGAAGAACCCCGACATCCAGATTTGGGGCATTGACTCCTATGGTTCTGTCTTCAAGAAGTACCACGAAACCGGGGAGTTCGACGAAAAGGAGATCTACCCCTACATCACGGAGGGCATCGGCGAGGACATCCTGCCGGCCAACGTCGATTTCGACCTCATCGACAAGTTTGAAAAGGTCACTGACAAGGACGGTGCGCTCACCACCCGCGAGCTTGCGAAGCAAGAAGGCCTCTTCCTCGGTTACAGCTGTGGTTCAGCTTTTCAAGGGCTGCGCCAGTTGAAGGATGAACTCAAGCCTACGGATCTGGCCGTTGTGCTGTTCCACGACCACGGCTCGCGCTACGTAGGCAAGGTCTACAACGACGATTGGATGCGCGAGCAGGGCTGGCTCGACTGATCTAAACTTCTCGTGCTTGACGCCGTGCGATGTGGCGGGAATCAATCGCAAGGACCGTTTGCGGGGTCGTTGAAGTTGGGCGCAGTGCGGTCCGTGCAGTTGTCCTCGTTGTCGCAAATGCCATCGGTATCCGCATCATATACGCCGCACACGCCGCCACAGCATTGTGCGTACGCTACGATGACAGTCCGTTCGACGGCAGATTGACCGAATGCAGTTCCGCCAGGAGCCGATGCTACACCAGGACAGCCTTCGTCGTTGAAGACGACGGCTGAGTAGAATCCGGGCAATACCGACACGGTATCGGAATCAAGTGACAGCGTGTAGTTGTTGGACCCGTTGATCCCGGTGAGGACCAGGGTAGTGGCTTCGAAGGAGGAGGCGGGGGTGAAAGGCAAGCTCCCCGAAGACAGTGTCAAGGTCACGCGCCCGTCGGAAACTTCAGGGCCGGAGGCGGGGGCTGCCGTTGTGATTGCTTCAAAAACGGGGGCGTTGTCGCACATCCCTTGGCATACGCCATTGGCGGGGTCAGCGTAGTTGTCTGCGGAGAGGTCGGTGCAGAGGTCATCACTGTCGCATCGTCCGTCCCCATCGATGTCGTCACCGTCATCGGCAGGATTAAATGTGCCGCTGATGCAGTCATCGCAGCCATCATTGTCGCTGTCCACGCAAACGAAAGGGTTGCTGTCATCGAGGTCCACAACAGCGCAAATCCCATCATTGTCAGCGTCCGTCACACAGGCATTTCCATCACAGTCCAATCCGGGGGCAGGATAGGTGCAAGTCCCGTCGTCGATGGTGGCGATGTTGTCATAGTTGCAAGCTGTGCTGACGGTACAACCCAACAAATCAGTACAGGTGATGAGTTCGAAATAGAGGTCGTGTGCAGCGGCTGAGGCATCCAGTCCTGAAAATGCACCGCCCCCAGCGATGAGGTTGAGGTAGGGCCCGATGGCCTTCCAGTCGCCTCCTTGGAGCTGCAGGGCGTATGTCAACCCGGATTGCATCAGCGCAGGAGCATCGAAGTTCAGCAGGACATCGCCTCCTTCGCCGGGCGTGTCTTCCCACACGATGTCGGTAGCTGAGGCCAATAGTGTACCCGAATGCACGTCGACGCCGTCCATGGCCCGGAGTTCGACTGTCAACGGATTCTCAGGGGCATCCACTTGCCGCAGGCGCACCGCGGACAGGAAGGTGTTTTCCTCGGCAGTAAAAGTCTGGCCGCTGTTGGCGAACCCGATGAAGTTCATGTCAAATTCATCGGCATAGGTGCTGATGGTGGTGGTGCCTTGACACTGTGCGGCATGACAGAGTGCAGGGTCGATGCCGGTTTCACCGCCAATGCATCCGCAAGTCGGGTCATCCACCGCGGTTCCTCCGCAAATGCCGAAGCAATCGAACACCCCGCATGAACCGTCGTCGATCATGGCATCAGGTGCATAGTTGCACGCTGTGGGGTCCATGCATCCGGTGCAGGATGCTGGGTCGATGCCCGTGTTGCCCCCCACGCATCCACACCCTGCAACGACAGTTGCCCCCCCGGCGCAATCGCCATTGCAGTCTATGGGGGCACAACTGCCATTGTCATGGGTGACCAAAGGGTCGTAGTTGCAGAAGGAAGGGTCGGTGCATCCCCAGAAAAGTTCTCCGGGTTGGGGGGTACGATGGACGATGCGGAAGGCGAGGTCCTCGAGGGATTCGGCGCCGGCCGCAGTGATGCCATGGCCCCCATCGTATGCAGAGGAGCAGATGCGTCGCGCGTTGCCGGAGGTGAAGGTGAAGCGGTATTGGCGACCTCCTTCCATGGGGATGCCTCCAAAATCGAAGGATTGCCAATCATGGGAGCCCGCCAGACAAGGTGTGCTGTTGGCGGCGCGGCTGGCAGTACCCAAAAGGGTGCCCGCCAAGGGGCCGTCCTCGCGATGGAGTTCTACCGTCTGTCCGGCGGAAACGAGGACGTGGAAGGCGGTCAAGGTCAGGAACCCGTCTGCCGGCATGGTGAAGGTCTGACCGGTAAGTGTGGCCGAGCACGGCGTCTCTTCATCGTGGGCCAGCACTTCATGGAGCGCGCCATTGACGCATTGTTCGGGGCGTATGCCGGTTTCACCGCCCAAGCATCCGCAATTGGGGTCGGTGGTGGCAGTGCCGCCGCAGGTGCCGTGGCAATCGGTGTAGACGCAGCTGCCATCGTCATGGGTGGCCGATGCATCGTAACCACTGCAGGCCGAAGGGTCGGTGCAGCCAAATACAAGGCTCGCGGCACAGGTGTGTACTTCCATGACGAGGTCGCGTGCGGGTTCGGCGCCTGCGGCGTCAAATGCTGTTCCTCCTGCGTAATCCGCTGTGCAGGAGGAGAGGGCGACGCCTTGATTGAGCTCGATGACGTATTGTATTCCCGACTGGACAGGGAGGTCATCAAGGTGGAAAGTGGTCCAGGCATACCCATCCAAGCCACCGCCTGTCAGGCAATTGCTGAGGCTGGAGCAGGTGGCGGAAACCAGGTTGCTCACGCCGATGATTTCACCTGAATTCCAAGCGGGTGGTGAGCAAGGGTCGGAATCCGGATAGGCCCGGAGGGTGACCTGTGCATCCGTGGCGCAACAGACTTTGAGCCAGATTTGCTTCACATGGCCTGTGGTGGTGGCCGTAAAACTCTGCCCTTCCATCAAGCCGGGACTGCACCCCGTGCTGTCGCTGGCGATGACTGCTGTGGTGCAGCCGTCGATGCACGCGTTGGCGGGAATTCCCGTCTGTCCGCCGATGCAGCCGCAGTCGGTGACCACGGCCGATCCGCCGCATTCGCCGTGGCAATCGGTCGGAAGGCACGATCCGTCTTCCACGGTCGCGGTGGCGTCATAGTTGCAGGCGCTGCTGTCGGTGCAGCCCAGACAGGAGCCCGCCTCGGATGCTGCAGTGAGGCAGCCGCAGTCGGGGTCCAGATAGGCGCTGCCTCCGCATTGCCCCAAGCAGTCGAGCGAGAGACAGGAGCCGTCTTCGGACGTTGCGGCAGCATCATAATTGCAGGCCGACGGGGATGTGCATCCAAACACCAGTGTGGGGTCCGGGCAATGGGTCAATTCGAAGACAAGGTCCGTTCCAACCTGGGGTCCGTTGCCATGGAAAGCTTGCCCATCAGGATATCCGACGCTGCATCCAGTGGCTGCGGCCCCTTGAACGAGGTGCATCACATAAGGGGTGCCTGCCTGCAGTCCGAGGTCGGAAAAGGTGAAGGTGCGTTCTGTGTAGTATTGGAAGCCGTGGACACCCACGTAGCAGTCCGCTACAGAACCCACCGCAGGGAAGGTGGCGTCGGCGGTGCCGATGATGCTGCCTTCCGCCCAGTCACTGCCGTCCCCATTGTACTGGCGGATGGCGAGTTGGCTTTCCGTGCCCGAGCAAACGGTCAGCTGGATGGAAGTGAGGTTCCCGTCGGATGGCACGGTAAAGGTTTGGCCTTTCATGAGGCCGTATCCGCAGGCGCCGCCGCCATGGTCCATGAAGACTTCACCTGGACATTGTCCAGATGCGGACAAGGCCAAGCCCACCACCCAGAGGAGGGCGGCCAAGCGGTGAAGGAAGGGGATCAAGTGATGCATGGTGAGGGTGTTGCCCCCTCCCGCAAAGGGGAGGGGATCACGATCATTTGATGACACGAACGGTGCGCTGTCCTTGTGCGGTCATGGCCCGGACGAAGTACACTCCGCTCTCGATGCCGCCAGCGATCCATCGGCAGGGGCCGTTGAGCATCTGGTCGCAGTCGAGCACTTCGACCAGTCGCCCATTCGCATCCTCGATCCGCAAGGATTGTACGGGCAGGGTGCCGTGCCAATGGATGGTCAGTTCATCGCGGAACGGATTCGGGTAGGCGATGAGGTCGCCATCCAGATCCGGTGTGCTGAGGCCGGCTTCTGAGAAGCGCAGAAGGAAGGGCGCCTGCAGGTCGCCGCGCAAACGCGTGGCTTCGAACGTGGTGCCTTCGTCGGCGACGTATTCGAGGTCGGTGAGGCCGGACTTCCAACGGAAGTGCAGGAGGTCCGAGGTGCCCACCTCGCCATAGACGGTGAGGAAATACAGCAGGCCCGCATCGCTGTCGAGCGGGATGGCCTGTCCAACACAGCGGACAAAGCCTTGCTCGTCTTCCACGAAGGCACCGAGCGCATCGCCCAAGCCTTGGGGCTGCGTCGGGGGCAACTCGAGGCGGACCACCATGTTCATGGTGCCTTCGAGTCCACGGACATCTTGTTCTGGCCATGCGGCATCGGGTGCCGCCGTGCCGTCGAAGGGATTGTCCGCGCGCCATCCTGCATCGTAGAAGGCGCCGACGACGGGCCATTCGAGGGTGCCGGCCGGTGCCGCTGATGCCGCTTCCGCACTGGTGGGATCACCCAAGCGCATGCGGTATCCGTTGCCGGGCCGCATCGTGCCCAACGACCCGATCCATTCGCCGTCTCCCGCATAGAGGGCAAAGCCTTCGTAGCGGCTCTTGACGAGGTCATCGAACTGCAGTACGGTGTCCGCGTCGGCGAGCCCCTGCATGGCGTCCTCCACGGAGAGGGACACCTGGGGGAGATAACCGAGCTCGTTCCATCCGACCACAAGGTCCTGCGGGTGGTCGAGGGGATGGGCTGCGGGCCCGATGTTGCGCAAGGTCCACGTCGTGTCCGCGCCCGATTTCATTTCCACCTGATAGCGCATGCCGAGGTCGACGCCGCTCGAGGCGGCAGCGGGCAGGCCGGTCGGCGTCCAGACTCCGGCGGTGCGGAAGGATCCGACGCCGTGGCCCTTGACGTTGAGCAGGTCGGCTTCGGGCAGGCTGGCAAAGGCCTTCTCGACCTCCATCATGCTGCCGTCATCCTCGGACACATTGAAGCTGACCCAGTTCCAACCGGGCAAGAGCTGCGTTACGGTCTCCACTTTTTCGGAGGCGTTGAGCAGAAGGGGCTGGAACAGGCTGCTGTATCCATCCTCATCGGGATGGACGGTCAGTGGGTCGCTGGACAGGTGCGGCCAGTGTGCGTCTACCTCGGCGCGGATGGCTCCGGTCCGGGCATCCCAGATGCGGAACTCGATGGCTTCGGCGGCTTCGTCGTCGTTGTAGAAGACGGAGACAAACGCGAGTTGCTGGTCGGCCACGTTGAGGTCGAGTGGCGAGAAGCCGCGCAATTCCTCGCCGATGTAGGCCAGGACGATGTCGCGGGGGTTGTCGCTGGCGATGCTGTTCTTGTAGGCGCGGGCCACGACAGGCATCACATTGGTGAAGTTCATGGCCTCGACCGTGAATTCAGGGGCTTCGAGGTATACATCGATTTCCATCGTGGTGCGCTCGCCGTAGCAGAATCCGCCCGTGGCGTTGGTGCCACAAGGGATGCCGCCTTTGAGCAGCGCGTCCACAAGGAAGGTGCCCACGTCGAGCGGCCCTTCGGCGGTGAAGGTGACCTCCATATCGCTGT
>Ga0115565_10002567_pt1 | contig 13665 bp, 7 predicted proteins | sample COGITO_mtgs_1105_FD_87199 | JGI IMG/M metagenome (GOLD analysis project Ga0115565, IMG submission 87199) | Pelagic marine microbial communities from North Sea - COGITO_mtgs_110530 | ecosystem: Environmental > Aquatic > Marine > Epipelagic | place: Germany:Helgoland, sampling site Kabeltonne... | reverse complement strand
TAACAACCGGACGGATGATACAAATCAATACAACAAACGCCTCGTTCTAACGTTGGTTTTGTAGGTTTTTTCAAACATTCTAACTCTTTTGTCGGCATAGCAAGATGAACTTTTTCTTTTTCCTTTGGGTCAGACGAAAACTTATAATCTTTTCCATTTTCGTATGTAATATACTTCTTGTTAAAATCTACCTCATGTACCCATATACCTCCGTCGCTAAATCTTACTAGAAAGAAGAACTGATAATCCGGATACTTCTTTTTCCATAGATTATACTTGTTAAGACCCATAATGGTTTCCGGATACTTATACTTGGGAATTGTCCTATCTTTAACTTCAACGGCAACTTTGTTTTCATGATCAAATCCATCTATAACGGCATATTCATACGTTTCATGTCTTACATTAACCTCAAACTCTTCATTAAAAACATCCATAATCTCTTGTTCGCTATGAGTATTAGCCATCCCCTATATATACTATAAACATATTTTTTTCTTTAAATATGTTTTAATAATTTTATATGTATATTATATAAGGGAAACCAGTTTCCCTTTAACCCTTCCGATTAGGAAAGTCCAAGAAAACGTAGTTTTCTTATATATCCTTCAATCCAGCAATCATTCGGACAACTCTTGCCGATCTAGGTTTTGATTTATCAACTGCATATTCTACTGCCTGAATACCAGTAAGACCGAAACCGATTCCCTGTTTAAAGTACATAATCTTAGTAGCATCAAAACCCTCTGCTATGAGTAATTCTACAACTTGTCCTACAAATTCGCTCTCCATAAGAGCATAATCAAAGACCTTCAATTTATCAAGATGGATACCAACCGAACTTGTAACCTTTTCCAACGGAGTAAAAGTTCGTCCCCAAACGACGCTGGATGAAGTCAGAAAGTTCTCAACTATGTCTGCTATAACAAGATTTAGGGTTGATTTAGTCCAACCTAAATAGAATGGAAGTACAATATCCATCAGAACATCTGCTACAATTGGGTCAGGATAGGCATTCTCATCTACGAGACTCATCTTCATATTATACGAATCTCCTTCGGTTTCGGTTGCTCCGGTCTCAAAGACAAATACATCGTCGTTTAGGAAAGTAATATTCATTCCAACTTGATTGAATGCAGTATTTAGAACTACATTCTGAGTAATTGCTAGATTATGTTTATGACCATACTCAATCGTCAAATCAGTACCGACAAATTCAGCAACCATATTTACCTCTCGGATATTGATAGTCCATAGTTCAGTATCAGTTGAACCTGATTGAATACTTACATAATTGATAATATCCGTAAAATTAGCAGTTGTAGAAATATCAGAACCAACCGAGAGAGAATTATCTGCTATGGTATACAGAGTATCAGATTCAATTTGTTCATCTGACGCAGATTTAGTAAGAACGTATTTTGAATTATACCAACTAGCCATATCCGAACCATCTCCTTTAGGTTTAGTATATATCGCTAAAAATGGAGCATAACTCGCCCCTGAGTTCGTAAATTTAGCAGAGAACCCTTTGATTGTTCCTATCTGAACGTTGTTGATATTTGCTCCGTCAGCATGAGAATAGAAGTTAAATTTACCTTCTCCGAGTTTCTGATATTCAATACCGGATGCCGTAAGAGTTATTACGTTAGGGTCTACGCTTGAATCGGAAACAATCGCCGGTAAATCTGCTTCTGTAATTGTATCTGTTCCCCAAATAACCGGATACTGGCGTACGATACCATCTTTGATAAGAGAGTTATATCTACGTCCGGTTGTATCCGAGATGGATTTTATGTAACTATTCCTCATATTGTTTAATCCATTCTCAAATATAGTTAGTTCGTTGATGTTGATAGGAATTGTTCCGGAAACAACTACTTTATCGTATTCCAAATCAGAAGGCATACCAATTGGTAGAACTGGATCAGTTGGGATGGTAGCTAGTTCGTTTGTATCATTTATAAGAAGGGAGCAGTTATACAGACTAAATATGCGGTCAATAATAAACGAATCGGTAACATAAGACATAGGAATAACAAGCTCTCTTCCAGTATCTCCATCTACGATTACAATTTGGTCTATAATCTGATATGGTGAAGGAATTAGGTTAGAATCTACAAGAATTTTGTCTCCCTTATAGAAGAATATTCCAGTCAAATCTTTCGTTGATGTCTTGTCGGTAGTAACGACAAGTTGGTTATTCTGTATGAGAAAGGACGAATATTTTATGGGAAAAATTATATCTCCTCCTATGGAAGAACCGCCAAAGATAAGATTGCTATTTATAACAGCATTCGTCTCGTCAGTTGGGTAAAACGGACTCATAGGATAACGAGGATCAAGAGCAGTCTCGTTGAAACTATTATAAAACCCATATGTTCGAGCAAAATTAGGATTTGGTCTTGGGACTACATCATAGTCAACTCCAGCAGTATTACAGATATTATAAAATCCATTCAACTCATTAAAAGTAGTAGTCATGCGGAGATAAGTATCTAATAGTTGATTGGGAGAACCAACAATTCCGAAGTTAGTCTTAGATATTTCAAAGTATTCAAATCCGTCGTCAAAAATATTGCTTCGGTATGTAAGAGCGTTTGGCGTATATCTAAGTCCTTTAAGGTTATCAGTTGGGTAGAAGTCAATTCTTAACTGGTAAGTATCTCCGTCAATAAGCGTTCCAAGACTAGTTCCATTCTTGGATATTCTTACATAACCCAACGAGTTTGTCTGTACTGCATTCGGAGGCATCCCAGCCGGAGAGTTAGGGTCAAATTTTATGGTTACTGCTTGGGCAATTCCAAACTGATTAGGGGAAGAATGCTGGTCAGGAGCAATAGAAACGTTCAATAATTTATCTCCAGTTTGAGAATCAACTCCAGTTCCAACTTTTGAATTACCAAGAGATAGATTACATGAGAAGTCTACAATCTGTTTCTCTCCAATATCATCGTAAAAATTAGGTATTTCGTCCTGAGTTCCGTAGATTCCAAATCTTGTTAAATAAAAAACAGAAGTTCCTCCAAGAGGAGTAGCATATGCATTGCTCATCTCCCAACGAAAAGTTGTATAATATGTATCTTCGGCAACAACGAGTTCATAGTCAAATCCTCCAGCATCCATAAGTCTTGGGTTAGTATCATTATCAGCGTCGGTTTGATTTTCATAAACGTAGTATGGATGAAGAGGAGGAGGTTTTGCTAAATATGTTGCCTGAGTTTCTTGGATTGTAGACCTATCAAGAATAACCTCAAAATTTATACCATCATTAGAACCTAATATTTTCCAAGCAGAAGGAAATCCCTCAAATTGACTTGATTGGGCGGTCTGACCTGAGTAAGTCCAAGTATTACTTCCGCCGAGAACAACTCTGCTTGGATGGATTGGAACGACGGATGTAAACTGAGCCATAGAATTATTTCTTACATTTAGATTAAAAGTATCTGTTGTTGATCCGCTAGTTGTCTTAACGCCTCTATGAGAGAATGGAATAAAATCAATAGGATTATTTGTTGGAAGAGTTTTTGCTTGGTAATCAACTCCGCTTTTAGTATTTAAAACTGGCGGATAGTAATCATAGGAACGGCTGTCGGACATTATAATATTACTTTTTAAAAAAAAGTAAAACAAAAATTCAGACTTTTCCTTATACGATATTATAGACAATTAAACTTCCTCCGTTGGAGAATCATCTTCATCTGATTTATGTTCGGCGGTTACAAATCCGCCTAAATTTCTTATGGGATTTCTTAGTTGAGAAAGGGGTCTGAGGGGAAAGGAATTTCCCCTCTCATCTGAACTGGATGAGGCAGAAGACGACAGATTTTCTTCGTCTGTTTGAGTTGATTTTTCCGTATTTGGACTATTTGCAATATCAATTTGGGTAAAGAATTTCTTTTCAATCTTCATGATATCAATCAAGTTCTTATGGGACATACGTAGATATTTCTTTCTAATATCAGGATATATTGCAGTCTCTAATTTTTCTAAGGCGGTATGATATTCTATCAATATATCGGCATCAATTTCAGTATGATTTCGGCATTTGTTAAGAGTATTCGTAAGTAAACTCGTTGATTGTATTAATACTTCCATCTGTTCAGGAAACTTTTTGAATTTAATTAGGGCGGATACGGAAGCAATTATACTGCTCATAATAATAGGCAGTAACGCCATACCATCAGAATTCCATCCCATCCTAATTTTAGCAGATTCTATCATACCAGTCATCAACGAGAGGACAATAATACATTTATTCCAGTCATCATTATCTTTTTTTAGTTGTTCATGAGCAAGAGATAAAGCGTCTCGTTTTGCTTTTAGATCAGATACGATTTCTCTTATTGTAGACTTTTCCATATACTATAACCTTTTAGAAAAAATATGAAACTTTTTTAAGCGTCTTTATTATAATGCCGTTGTCTGATTATTCTGTTATATCATCTGTTCGAGCAAACGCAAAACGTCTAGGTTTTAAAGAAGATATACTTCCATCAACAAGAAAGGATAAAAAATATATGATAATTCATGATGGTAAGAAAATCCATTTTGGTCAGATGGGATACGAGGATTTTACAAAACATAAAGATAAGAAGCGTCAAACTGCTTTCTTAAAACGGAATGCAGGATGGAAAAGTCGTCCAAAATATTCTCCGGCTTATCTATCATACGTTCTCCTTTGGTAGGGGAAAGGGAATTCTTCCCTTTGAAACCCTATCAGTCGTATAAGAAAGTCTAAATTTTTGTTTTACTTTTTTCTAAAAAGTAATATATATATAATGCTTGAATGCGATGATATTACTATTGAATTAAGCAGGGAACAGGCGGTAGCGTCAAACGGAAATGCTACTTGGACTAACCAAATTCCTCCCTTAATATTAGAAGAAGGAGATACTATTACATGTAAGGGAGGATGGATTTCTGTCTCTAATTCAGGCGACAATTCAATTGAGGTATTTGACCAACAAAATCCAAGCAACGACTCGGTTGATGCGTCTTTTAAGGTCTCATATTATAAAACGATGGATACAAAAAACGTCGTTGCTTTTCCATATCATAGTTTTAGTTTAGTTGAAGGAGAAACTGATTTACTTGGTACTGGGTTCAGTAAACCGCTTCCAATTGGAGAATACGAATCTCCTACTATTGAAGATTATCAGTCAGCAGACTATACCGATTACGAAATTTCCCATTATAATAACGTCCCAAAACTTACGTTTGATGATGGAGAAACGTATTCTATCAATATTACGGAATCGTCGTCTCTATCAAATCTAATTCATACAAAGGACTCGGATAAATATGAAGATGGGGAGGATTATCTATTATTCTTGACGAATGCCGACATGAAACAGGGACATAGGGACTTATGTAATACTGGAAATTATTATACTGCTCTTTATAGGAAATCAGACGGAAGTTATGACCTCTTACAACGAAAAGTTGAAATAAGTATCCCAAAGGGATATTACAGCCCAAACAATCTTGCCTCTTATATTACAGAGCAATTACAGACCAAGTATTTTAATGAACAAGTTGGAGATACTACCGAGACTTGGACTAATCAGGGGAGATATGTTGTAGGTATGACTCCGGTTGCTGTACCAAACATAAACGAATCTCTATTCTATGGAAATGTAAATAACGAGTCTAAAATAACTGACTTCTTCTCTCTTAATACAAGTCCTTTTGAAGTTGTTGATACATCTGATCCAACCGACCCAACTATGACGATTGGTATTGCTACTGGACTAACAACCATATTTCAAGATGTATCTATTGTTGATGTTGGGTTTGGTAGAGCATTCCAACGCTCGAGAGATGGGGCAACATTCGTATTCTTCCTAACTTACTTTCAAATTGAAGTTACTCCGAATTCAGAAAAGGACAAATATGACTTGGACTATATTATGACTATGGCGAATGAAGTCTCAGGACAAGGGACTAAATTTCAGAATGCAACCAACGAGACAATCTACCAAAATATACAACGATACGATGGAGATAATAATGGATTTAGACTTAATATTGCGTTCATGATACCATCTATTACGTATAATACTGGGGATGCTTCCGGATTGAATGGAGGAACGGCAACAAATCAGGCGTTATGGGGCGGTTATATCTCTCAGAATGATAATTATCCATATGCTAACCCATTCTACATAAATCCTCTACAAAAGGCGGTTGAATATGTTGAACCAACTACCGAGAAACCATATGGGTCATATAAGATTATTGTAACAGGAGAGAATTATTACCCAGCCAGTTATGGTCTTCCGAATAATGCTAAATATATCGTATTCCCAACTTCTATGGACTCTTTATTTATAGGTAATACTTGGTTAACAAATGAACAAGTAACATCATTCAAAACAGATTATCCTGACGGATATGCTCTCAATTCAGACGTAGCAATATCGGTCGGAGGTAATATCAAGATTGCGTCTCAGTTCTCGGTTGGTTCAAAATTATATTCCAATCGTCTACCATTAGGAGTTCCAATTTACTCTGGTCTACCAAAACTTTATACCAAATTGAGAGATCCGGACTTCTTCGTATCTACGATAGTCAACAACAATAGTATTTATTCTTGGATGCCGGTCTTTACAAAAACAAGAATGGACGGAGGATATCAACCTGATCCAAAACTACCAAACTTTAACGAAGCAGTTACTCTCCCATATCCGTCGTTAGATGTTAAGAATGCATCAACAAGAGACGTTACAACCGGTATTGATTACAAGAATGGAAACAAATATCTCGGACAAACGTCTACGAATTGGAACAGATGGACTTTAAAAAATTGGGAAGAACCGCCGAAAGTAGAGTCAGATGACCCATCAACAGAACCGGATGTTATGCCTATTCTAAGAAAATATCCGTTGTTTATGAGTTATGGTATGCTTACCAATCTTCCTCCTGCGTATCTAAACGCTAACGGAAATGTTGCGTATAAGGACGATTATGATGCTACCTTTCCTGATATGATTGACCCTACGATAACTACAATTAGTTTTAATAAGGCAGACCAAACCGGAAACGTTATATTTACAGCATCTAACATGAATAAAGTTGGAAATAACGGACTAACGATGGTTGAAAATTGGTATAATTTTATCCAAGCTCAGATAGACGATGGACTTATTGATATAGAATTGGGAACTCATACTTACGACGGAGAAGAGTATTTCTATGCCTATACTCATTTCTGTATGACCGATACTCTTGATACAATTGACGATGACCCAATTATAAGTACGAATGGTTCTGATGAGGCGTTGAGAAATAGACCAAGAGGACTGATTGTTCGTATCCATAAGAATACGTTTGTAAATAAACTAAACTTACAATCAGTAAAGACAACGGCGAGGTATTTTAATCAAGGGTTTATTATATCAAATCAGGCAAAGGTAGGTTGTCCAGTAGTCTCTTGGATTTATGATAAGATACAGACGATAGAAGGAACAAGAGATACGAACTTCGGATTTCAAGACTATAATATTGTAACAGAGGGAACATCTACAATAGATTTTTCGTTATCCATAAATCATCTCTACGATGCCGGTATTCGGTTTGGATGGGGATACTCTTATCGTAAGATGGGTTGGAGAAACTTTACGTCTATGTTGGTTTCATATTCTCTCGAAGAGTCGGACGCTACATCTATGATGTTTAATTCAGATGGTAATCGTATGGATAAAAATGCGAGTAAATATAATCCCAATAACGTTGATGCTACGGATTGGGGATCAATTACATACAATCCAAGAGTATATTTGGGAGCAGATTCGGCATCTCTACAATTTGATACAGATGGGTCGTCTCGGTTTTATTTTACAGACATGTTTGTAACAAATAAGATATCAAATAAGTATTTTGAAGGTACAAGTAACAACGACGGAGGGGCTTTACAACCATCAGTTCAGAAACCATTCTACAATCCATATGGGGCAGTAACATCAGGAATATCTGAAACTCCCCAAGTTGGTTCAGACGATACAACATCAGTTCCTCCAACATTCTCAGAAGATTTACCAGCAAATTCAAATGCAGGATTAGAGATTATTCAATACAATAAGACAAAGAGAGACTTATACAACGATGCTCTGTTTCAACTTGCTCCGGAGATAACAAAACATATTCCAGTTATTACAACTATTCAACCTACTTTCTTACCTTATAATAGTTCAACAACCTCAGTTGAGAATGCCGAACAAGGCAATTATATTACTGGTAATTGGTTTGGGGCGATGTATCCAACTGATACTGATTTCTCAACAAGGTTCTTTTGTTTTGACCAAGATTGCCGTCATCATACGTTTAATGTTAATACATATACTTACGACCATACAATCAATTTAGATACTTCATCTCCATCGTTATATGGTCTGCCGGATGGAGACGGAGTTGTTACTAACGAATGGACTAATTATGAAGGTTCTTACTTACCGACATCAACTACATTAGGGTCTAAATATTTTGCCCCAACGAACTTTTGGGGATCATTCCCAACCGATCAGGGATTTATCGAGCGAACATCCGAAGCAGGAACGTCAAGACCGGATAAGTCTGTTATTTATGATACATTAGGAGGCATACAAGTCTACAATTGGGGACAATATGGAAGAGATAATTGGACGGACTCGTTTTGGGACATGATAGGATTTAAATTGACGGACTTGATGCCTACTCCGTTCCTATACTGCTCTCAACAGAGGAATTTTACAACAAATTTTATGACCGAATCAACCGAATTATTTAGAACCCATAGTTATCCTATGAGACAAGATGCAGAGTTAACTTCATCAGGATTCGTATCTGTTAATTCTAACATTCAAGGATATTTACAATATACAATTCAGTATCCAAGACAAGATATTATATCGTCAGTTGGTCTTCAAGGCATCAACAATCTTGAACAGAATTGTTATGTACTAGTAGCAGGAACAAGTCAACCATCTCTGAACTCATTCCCATACCAATTTGGAGCATATACCGCCGTTGATTTAAATCCAGCTGGAGCATCTCTCTTAAACGGACAATTAATCAACAACGATTTTGCTATTGCGTTTACAAGTTCTACAAAGAATTATGCTTCTGACGTTGCCGATAAACTACAAAGTCCGTTCTATCTTATCAGATCAGACTTACCGGACGATAACTATAAGTATACGAATAATGCAGAAGTACCATCCATCATGCCGATTATTGCGGTTATATCAAAGCAGTATGGGGCGACTGGTGATTGGTATTACTCCGGAGACTCAGTTAATATGGAATTTGTTAATAAGAGGAGGAGAGTTCTTACTGAAATAAGACTATCTATTACTGAAAAATCAGGAAAGGTTGCTAATACTATTCAACCAAAATCAACTATATTTGTTAAGATAAATAGGGCAGGAGTAAAACAGACTGAAAACAAAGACGGAACATTCAACAACAATATCGTAGAAACAGAAGATATAGAAAGGTCGTTAGATGATAAACAGATAAAATTGTATGAGGAGGAAATTGAGGATTTACTGAATATTTAGGGACTAATGCTTAAAAATATTTTGTTATAGTATATAAATGGATAACAAAATACATAAAAAGTCGGATGCCGTTTTAGTAGGTTCTTGCGTATGTAGTAAAGGGATTTTCTGTAAGTATCATTACTCTCAGGTATATTATCAAATACATCGTAAAAACATCCTACAAAAACAGAAGGACAAATATAGGGAAAAAAAGAAACAATCAAGAAATATGAAAGTTGAATGGGGAAATTTTCTTGTAACATTTGACTAATTTATGCCCTCTCCGAAACAATTACTTTTCCGGACTGAGATACCATAAAGGTACGGAGATATCCAACGAAGAAATATTGAAGAGAGTCAGTATCCCAATCATCAGAAGTAGCAGTAGTCTTTGTCTTCTCATAGAAGAGACGGATAGGAGCGTTTCCATTCTGAAAAAACCGACCAGCGTCATCCCTCAACTGAATACCGAGAGGATTCATGCCTCCAGCTTGAGCAAGTTGCATATCAAATCCCATAAACGTATCAGTAGATAGACCGCTTGTTGCTATGGTATTACTGAGAGCATATAGCGGACGAGGAACGTATGGACTGGTAAAGTTGTATATCTCCGACAAACGACTAAAGTTCTCCATCTGACTTGCTTTGTTATCAGGGTAGAAATTGCTGTCGTTTAGGACTAACTGGAGATGACGAGACTGCCGACCATTCGAGTAATATTTGCCGAAAAGATTACTTGTCGACTCTGCTCCGCCGAGACCGATAAGTTCAATATTCTTAATATCAGTAAGTTTGTAGTTAGACGCTCCAAGTTCTCTCTCATACGATTCCGATTCAACCGACGCCGATAGGTTCTGATGGGAGATGGTCTGAACCGCATAGTCGGTATAAGGGAAAGATAGACCGCCATCCTGCTCTTGTTTTTGAAAGATAGCATCCATAACGGCAGGATCGGTATAGACAATATTGTCTGTAAGTAAAAAGCAATCTGCTTGGTTGTATACTCCTCCTCCGGCGTATGTTGCCGATATATCCGAAGCAGGAAGGAATACTTGACCCTCTCGGTCAGTCTCCCAATATATATCAAGATAGAGTTGTTCCATCATGATTAGGGGCAATTGTAGATTGTATAGGAAAGGAAATAGTTCTTGAAGAGATACTCGTACCGACTGCTGAGCAGGAGGAGAATTAACTCCTCCAAGTTTAAGTACGTCAGGAACAGACCAATCAGTTCCATCAAGAGAATCTACTCCAAGAGCAGACTTAGGTACGCCAGTATTCCGCATCTTACCAGCAACCTCTAGAATTGGGTCGGTATATTTGTATGTAAACCAAGACAGATCAAGATAAGGAGCTATGAAATGATTGTAGTCTCCATCTCGGAAAGATTTCTCTACAACTTGTTTCTTATTGAAGTCTCGGTTGTCCATGATTACTCGTCCGGACTGAGTAGATAGAACCGCTCTACGAATACCAGCAGAAGAACCAATATTTATTGGGAAAGTTCCTCCGCCGGAAGCGGAGAGAGCAGTAGCGTCAGTTAAGACTGGATTAGGAGTAAACGAATACTCTACAATAGCAGTTGAGGACATAATCCCTGCCTTAGGGATTTCAAAACGGACTTGACTCTGAGAGAATGAAACTGGTTGAGTCTTGTTGCTGTATAGAACCGACGAGTAGGGTTTAGACATATCAGTAAATCGTAGTTGCTCCGGAAGTTCCATTATGTATTATTCATATAAAATATTATTTAATTGTTCTTATGACTATTTACGAAGAAACTCGAATTCCCATTCCGTCGTATGCAACAAGAGTTTTAGACAGAGTAAAGAAGTAGATTGCGTTGGGAGTAGCAGTAGACAAGTCGCTATCAATATTAATCGTAAGCGGTTGGTTGCTGAAATTTGCTCCGGACAATCCGCTTATAATATCATAGGGGACGCCCAATACGTAGTTAAGTTTGTTGAGAGAACTTCCCTGATTCGCCGTTGATAGAGGAAACGAAGCAGACCCAATTGCCGAACGAGGATCGGAAGTTGCCGACGATATGGTCGTCTTTGTAAGTTCCTTAAGACGTTTAAGAGACATCATGTAGTACCGCATAAGTTCTCCTTCATCCGAACCATCAAGGACATCTAGATCATAAAGGAAAGGCATCTGAGTACCATTACGAAGAAAGTTTACCTTAGCAATCTGCTTGGTCAGACCAGTACTATCCGAAATACGAAGAGCTTGGAACTGATTCGCCTTATAGTTATTAATATAGGCAGTTGGGACAAAAGAGAAATAACAAGCAATTACTTCTTTTAGACCAAGATTAAACTGGGATGTATGCTGGGAGTTTTGTAGAACCGAAAAAAGAGACGTAAATGTATTGAGTTCAATTGTTCCCTCAGTCATACTTTCAATCATCTCTTTCTCTTGACCGGATGGTACATAGTAATCGCCAGTAAGACTTACATCTACGAGTTGATATTTGGGTTTTGTATCATCTTGGACGAGGAATACTGCTTCGTTGGACGCCAAATCAAGATTGAGTATCATGCCCCCAAGTTTCATAAGAGGGAGACGATTTCCGGACGACATAGAAATACCGCTATAAATTGGAACGGAGAACGAAACGCCTTCCGTTAGAAGCATATTTGCTATAATCTCCGTCTTCTGATAACTAAGTTCATCAGTAGCAAGACCTTCCGCTTGAAGACCGGACTGGAAATTGTCGCTAGACTTAAGAGCAGGAAGGATGCTGTTGAGTAGTTTCTGATAGTTGTTAATCTTCTCCAATACCGACCGAGACTGCAACGAAGACCAAGTAACGGAATCAAAGCAAGAACTTACTCCTAAATATTGATCCATAGTAATATTTTCGGAAAGAAGTTCTGCTACTTGGGATGGAGTAAACCGAAGTTTTCCTGTAACTCGTAGGGAAGTAGGATCAAGAAGGACGTTAGACGAAGGCAGTTGAAAAGACAATACTGGATTGCCTTCATAACTGAAGATATTAGTTGATGGAGCGTTGCTGGGACGAATTCTGAAATTCTGACGAGAGTTTCCCATACCGGTAAGTTGAACATTAGACGACATTATATTATTAATGCCTATAATTTTATTATATCTGTCTTCAAATATAATAAAATAGTATTGTTTTTAGAAATTATTAGGAAGGGAAACCAGTTTCCCTTTAACCCTTCTGATTAGGAAAGTTCAAGAAAACGTAGTTTTCTTAGGGTTTCAAAGGGAGTATCCCTTTAACGTTCTAATACTACGCCCTGAGGACGCATGATAAGACTGAATACCGAACAGCAATAGGTATTTACGCTTAGAGACGATACTCCATCTACTCCAGCAAGAATGCCTCCGACATCCGAAGTTGATTCAAGAGACAACGAAAGGTTTGCCTCTCGAGCATCCATAACCGAATTGAATACTCCAAGATTACGACCAAGAAAGAATGTCTTGCTCTTGAATTTGTCGCTGTATCCATCAAGACTTCCGAGTTTGGTAAGAGCATACTCAAACGCTTTGACTTGCTCTACAATTAGTTCTTGGGATAGACTGCCTTGACGAGCTTTATCGCAATCAATAGAACGTTCAGGATGACGTACTCCCATATACTCATAATGATACTTGGTAAGGTTCAGAAGACCGAAGTTGTCGCAACAATAACGAGTAGCAAACGAACCAGTATTGACGATGTATGGGATTGATAGAAGACCTTTTGCTCTTGATACGGCAAGAGGAAGTTGAAGAGTCGCTAATGTCTGTCCTTTGGTAATACTACTACGGACGACGGCGTATGTCTTCATGTCCATCCGCATACCTTCCGGACTCTGAATTGCTTCGGCAAGAGATTTTACATACTGGGGAGGAGGAGTAATAATTGGTACATTCATAGCAATATTGCTCAACGAATACTCAATTGCTTCGGTATCAGGAATATAAGTAGTAACGGCAGTTCCAGCAACGGCAGTTAGGATGGGAACTGCTTCCGCAAGTTCAAGAGTTAGACCGCCATCCCAAGTTGAGATGCTACTAATAGCAGAACCGACAACTTCAGTCCCAATCTTTACCGACTGACCAACTTTAAAAGGGCAGGTAGATAGGTCAAGAGGATTGCATACATAATGTCCGTTCTGACTGAGGT
>Ga0115565_10002560_pt1 | contig 13690 bp, 6 predicted proteins | sample COGITO_mtgs_1105_FD_87199 | JGI IMG/M metagenome (GOLD analysis project Ga0115565, IMG submission 87199) | Pelagic marine microbial communities from North Sea - COGITO_mtgs_110530 | ecosystem: Environmental > Aquatic > Marine > Epipelagic | place: Germany:Helgoland, sampling site Kabeltonne... | reverse complement strand
GTCTTCTTTAGGAGCTTCGTCAGCAGGAGCTTCGTCAGCAGGAGCTTCATCAGCAGGAGCTTCATCAGCAGGAGCTTCATCAGCAACAACCTCTTCAGCAGCAGCTTCATCAGCAGGAGCTTCATCAGCAGGAGCTTCATCAGCAACAGCTTCTTCAGCAACAACCTCTTCAGCAACAGCTTCATCAGCAACAGCTTCTTCAGCAACAACCTCTTCAGCAACAACCTCTTCATCAGGAGCTTCATCAGCAACAGCTTCTTCAGCAGCAGCTACTTGAGCTTCAGATCTAGCCTTATTGACTAGTTTTTCAGCTTCTAATTCTTTAGCTTTCTTGTTAGCTTCTTCTTTTTCAAGAGAACTAATTTTAGAATCTATTTTAGATATTTTTTCTTCTAACCAAGCTGCTAGTTTTGTTTCTGCTTCTTCTAATGTTAAAGCACCTTTAGCTACACCACCTAACAAATGGTGTTTAAGCATTACACCTTTGTAAGATAAAATGTTTCTAGCAGTATGAGTGGGTTGAGCACCATTTTGAAGCCATTTTACAGACCCATCAATATCTAATTCTATTATTGGGGGGTTAACATTGGGATTATAGCTTCCTAATTTTTCTAAATATTTACCATCTCGTTTTGATCTGGTATCAGCTGCAACTATCCAATAATAAGGTTTTCCTTTTTTACCGTGTCTTTGTAATCTAATTTTTACTGGCATAATAATTAATTTATGGGGTTCTCGACCTCCGTTATTAATGAGAGCGCAAATATAATAATATTTTCTAATTCTAATTAATTCTTTTGTTTTTTTGTTTTACTTTTATATAAATATTAAAATTTTATGAAAAAAATCATCAATATATTGTTTGTTTCTTTTTTAGTTTTGGGTTGTTCATCACAAATTGAATATAGAATTCCAGCATTTCAGGCTAGTATTAATGGCTCTAATAATTGGGAGGCATCAAATTTTAATGTAACCACGAATGCTTTAGGAGAGGGAATAATTACAGGAAATGATTTTAATTCAACTATTAGTTTAAGATTTCCATCAATAACGGTTGGAGTTTATGATCTTCGAGATAATATAATTGGAGAAGCTACATACCAAGATACAATTCAATACTCAACGTTAAACGATGGAATAGCCAGCATAGCTTATTTTAGTGATGGAGAGATATCCATTAATGAAATAACTGCCGATTCTAAGGTTAGTGGAACATTTACTTTTAATGCTTACAATTCATCTGGGGAATCAACTGTTAATATTTCTCAAGGAATTTTCTACAGACTTCCATTAACGCAAACAACAGATTAATTAATGTATTTAATATTTGATACAGAAACCACAGGGTTACCTAAAAAATGGAATGCCCCTGTTTCAGATGTCAATAATTGGCCTCGCTGTGTTCAATTAGCTTGGCAAGTTCACGATAGTCTAGGTAATTGTATTGAAAATAAAGACTTTTTAATTAAACCTGATGACTATAATATTCCATATGATTCTGAAAAAATTCATGGAATTTCAACTGAGTTGGCCGAAAAAGATGGTCATAATTTATTAGATGTTTTAAATCAATTTAATGAAGCTGTCAAACAATCAAAATTTGTCATTGGCCATAATGTGAAGTTTGATTTAAACATAATGGGTTGTGAATTTTACAGATCAGACCTTGAAAATAATTTGGATGCCGCCAAGATACTGGATACTTGTTATGAAAAGACTGCATCATTGTGTAAGATTGCTGGAGGTCGAGGGGGTAAATACAAGTTTCCGACCTTAACAGAGCTACACTCTTTCCTTTTTTCAAAGCCTTTTTCTGAAGCACATAATGCAACTGCTGATGTTGAAGCAACGACTAGATGTTTTTTAGAGTTAATAAGAATTAAGAATTATTCTTTAAGTGAATTAGAACAGGCGGATGGGTATTATGAAGATTTTATAGAACAAAACAAATCTTTAATTGAGCCTTTAGGAATTAAACATATTAATCTGAAAAAGAAATCCAGTTTAATAAAGCAAAAGTTAGTTAAAGATGTTAAGGATTTTAGCAATCAAAATATTGTAATTTCTGAAGAAGTCGTTAACTCAAATTTCGCTCATCTTCATAACCATTCTCAATTTTCAGTTCTTCAATCTACAATTAGTATTAAGGATTTAGTGGATTCAACATCCAAACACAAAATGCCTGCTGTTGCGTTAACCGATCATGCTAACATGATGGGGTCATTTAGATTTATTAACGAAGTTACCAGATATAATAAGCAAATATTAATTGACAACTCCAAGCTTTCAGATGATGATAAAGATAAAATTAAATCACCTATAAAACCTATTTTAGGTTGTGAGTTTTTTGTTTGTGAAGATCATCTAAATAAATCATTTAAAGATTATGGGTATCAGATTGTATTATTAGCTAAAAATAAAAATGGCTATCAAAATTTAGCTAAACTGTCTTCAATAGCCTATACAAAAGGTTTTTATTATGTACCTAGAATTGATAAAAATTTAATTTTAAAATATAAGGAAGATATTATCGTATTAAGTGGAAATCTATATGGTGAAATCCCAAGTAAAATACTAAATATTGGAGAAAAACAAGCTAAAGATGCTTTGTTGTGGTGGAAAAATAATTTTGGAAGTGATTTTTATCTAGAAATAATGAATCATAACCAAGAAGATGAAAAGGCTGTAAACGCAGTTATCAAGAGATTCTCTGTTAGTCATAAAATTAAATTAATTGCAACAAACAATAATTATTATTGTGAAAAGCAAGATGCAAATGCACATGATATTTTGTTGTGTGTAAAAGATGGTGAAAAACAGTCTACTCCAATTGGTAGAGGAAGAGGTTTTAGATATGGATTACCCAACCATGAGTATTATTACAAATCTTCTAAAGAAATGAAGTCTCTTTTTACAGATTGTCCTGAATCAATAACTAATATTCAAGAAGTTTTAGATAAAATAGAATATTACACTTTAACCAGAGATGTGTTACTTCCAAAATTTGATATACCTGCTGAATTTGAAGATTGTAATGATTTAGAAGATCTTGGTAAAAGAGGTGAAAACAACTATTTGAGACATTTGACTTATGAAGGAGCTAAAAAAAGATATAAGGAGATTGATGATAATCTAGTTGAGCGTATCGATTTTGAATTAAGCACAATCGAGAAAACAGGTTATCCAGGATATTTTTTAATTGTTGAAGATTTTATTAGAGAAGCAAGAAATATGAATGTTTCTGTTGGGCCTGGAAGAGGCTCAGCTGCAGGTTCTGTTGTGGCTTATTGTTTATGGATAACAAATATCGATCCAATCAAATATGATTTACTTTTTGAAAGATTTTTAAATCCTGATAGAGTTAGTATGCCAGATATTGATATTGATTTTGATGATGAAGGCAGGGGAAAAGTTATGGATTATGTTATCGATAAGTACGGAGACACACAAGTTGCACAAATTATTACTTATGGGACAATGGCGGCAAAATCGTCAATAAGAGACACTGCTAGAGTATTGGACTTACCATTAAATGATGCTGATCGATTAGCTAAATTAGTTCCAAATATGTCAAAATTAAAAACAATATTTGAGACAGAAACTAATAAACTTAGGAGCGAATTCAGACCTGAAGATTTAGATAAAGTAAATCAACTTTTAAATATTTCAGATGGAAATGATTTAGAGTCTGAAACAATAACTCAGGCACGAATTTTAGAAGGTTCGGTAAGAAATGTTGGAACACATGCGTGTGGAGTGATAATTACACCAGACGATATTACAAACTTTGTCCCTGTTGCAACTGCTAAAGACTCTGATCTCTACGTTACTCAATTCGATAATTCTGTAGTTGAGCAAGCCGGTTTACTGAAAATGGATTTTTTAGGATTAAAAACTCTCTCTTTAATAAAAAGTACAGTTAAAATTGTAAAAGCAAAGCATGGAATTAGTTTAGATCCGGATAATTTTCCACTGGATGATGCAAAAACATTTGAATTATTTCAAAATGGGGAGACGGTTGGAGTTTTTCAATATGAATCTGCAGGTATGCAAAAACATTTAAAAGATTTAAAACCTACTGTTTTTGGTGATTTAATTGCTATGAATGCTCTTTATCGACCTGGACCTATGGAATATATTCCAAGCTTTATTAGTAGAAAGCATGGAGAAGAAAAAATTGAGTATGATTTGCCAGAAATGGAAGAGTATTTAAATGAAACTTACGGAATAACAGTTTATCAAGAGCAAGTAATGCTATTGTCTCAAAAATTAGCTGATTTTTCAAAAGGTGAAGCCGATGTTTTAAGAAAAGCAATGGGAAAAAAGCAAATATCTGTTCTTGATAAAATGAAACCTAAATTTCTAAGTCAAGCTTCTGCTAAAGGATTAAATGTTGAAAAATTAGAAAAAATTTGGAAGGATTGGGAGGCATTTGCAAGTTATGCATTCAATAAGTCTCACTCTACTTGTTATGCTTGGATTGCTTATCAGACTGCTTATTTAAAGTCTAATTATCCAGCAGAGTACATGGCGGCAGTTCTCTCAAACAATATGAATGACATTAAGTCTGTTACATTCTTTATGGAAGAATGTAAAAGAATGAAATTAAATGTTTTAGGTCCGGATGTAAATGAATCATATTATAAATTTTCAGTAAATCAAAATAATCAAATTAGGTTTGGTATGGGTGCTGTAAAAGGGGTTGGTGCTAATGCTGTAGCAACTATTGTTGCTAATAGAAAAGAAGACGGGAATTATAATTCAATATTCGATTTGGCCAAGAGAATTGATCTTAGAGCTGCTAACAAAAAGGCCTTTGATAATTTAGCATCTTCTGGAGCTTTTGATTGTTTCAATAATGTTCATAGAGCACAGTATTTTAATGATGACGGAGATGGTATAACATTTTTGGAGAAAACAATGCGTCATGCTTCAAAATATCAAGAAAATATAAATTCTTCTCAGGTTAGTTTATTTGAAAATTCTAGTGAGGTACAATTCTCTGAACCATCGATACCTAATTGTAATGAATGGGATCCTTTAGAAAAATTAGCAAGAGAAAAAGAAGTAGTTGGCATATATATATCTGGACATCCACTAGATGATTTTAAAATTGAAATGAATACATTTTGTAATTCTAATGTTACTGCATTTAAAAGTATGGAAAACTTTATAAATAAAGAACTAGCATTTGGAGGAATTCTTACAGAAGTAGAGCACAGAATAAGTAGGCAAGGGAAGGGATGGGCGTCATTTATTATTGAAGATTATTTAGACTCTTATGAGTTTAGAATTTTTGGAGAGGATTATTTAAAATTTAAACATTTCTTAATTGTTAATAATTTCTTATTTGTAAAGGCCTTTATAAAAGAAGGATGGCAAAACAGAGATACTGGAAAAAAAGGAGATCCAAGGATACAATTTAGTAGCTTTAAGTTGTTACACGATGTTTTAGATTCGTTTGCGAAAAAATTATCTATTCAATTAAAAATTAATGAAATTGACAATAGTAAATTAGTCAAGTTAAATCAAATAATCGATAAGTTTAAAGGAAGTCATAGACTTAATTTTGTTGTTTATGACGACGTAGAAAAAGTAAAAATTGATATGATTAGCGAAAACAAAAAAGTCAATATTTCTCAAGAATTATTAGACGAATTAGAAAAGGAAAAGATTTATTTTAAATTGAATTAAAAAAAATAGATGAGGTTAATATTCAGTATTGTATTGTTTTTTATTGTTACCACTAATTTATATGCACAAAAAGCTAATTCAGATGAACAGCTTAAAGCTATTGATTCCATAACTTTTAATATGAAAGTTGATAAAGGTCTTATTACTACTTATCAAAATAAAAAAAATGAATTATATTTTGAAATAGATAAAAGTTTACTAAGTAAAGATCTTTTAGTGGTTACAAGATTAGCTCAAATTCCTTCTGATTATTCGGGTTATTTAAACGCAGGTTCTAAAACAGCAGAGCATGTTGTAGAATTTGTAAAGCAAGGACAAAAGATCTTATTAAAAGAAGTCAGCTATTCTAATATTGCAAATATTAATGACCCAATTTCAATAAGCGTTTCTGAAAATAATTTCAAGCCTATTTTGGCTGCTTTTGAAATAAAAAATTCCGATGAAGACAGTTATTTAATTAATGTTACAAATTATTTTATGTCTGACTCACCTGGATTTAATATTATTAGATCTTATGATAAAGAAAATTATAAAATTGGAGGAGTTGATAAAAAAAGAAGTTTTATTGATTCAGCTAATAGTTTTGCTAAAAATATAGAAATATTACACACACTCACATTTAGTGCAAATAAAGCACCCAGAAAAAATCAAACTAAGTCGTTTACCTTTCAAATTAATCATTCTATTATTGCTCTACCTGATGATTTAATGCCAATAAGATATGAAGACAAACGAGTGGGATGGTTTAATACGGAAAAAATTAATTATAGTTCTGATGCCTTAAAATCTGAAAAATTTAGCATTATTAGAAGATGGAGGTTAGAACCCTCTGATATAGACGCATACAAAAAAGGGGATTTAGTAGAGCCAATAAAACAAATAGTATATTATTTAGATCCCGCAACTCCAATTAAGTGGAGAAAATATTTTAAAATGGGTATTGAAGACTGGAATACTGCTTTTGAAAAAGCAGGTTTTAAAAATGCTATTATTGCTAAAGACCCACCTACAAAAGAAGAAGACCCTGACTTTAGCCCTGAAGATATTCGATATTCAACTGTTAGATATGTTGCTTCTACTACTAGGAACGCTGTTGGTCCTAGTGTTTCAGATCCTAGAACAGGAGAGATATTAGAAAGTGACATTATATGGTATCACAATCATTTAAGATCTTATAGAAACAGGTATTTAATTGAAACTGGTGCAGCGAATCCCAAAGCTAGAACATTAGAAACCCCGGAAGAAGAAATAGGTGAAATGATGCGACGTGTTATTTCTCATGAAATAGGGCACGCTTTAGGTCTTCCACACAACATGAAAGCTAGTAGCGCATATCCAGTTGACTCGTTAAGATCTGGAAATTTTACTCAAAAATTTGGAATTGCATCTTCAATAATGGATTATGCAAGATATAATTATGTTGCGCAACCTGGTGATAAAAACATTAGATTTATAAGACAGATTGGACCTTATGATGATTATTCTATTGAATGGGGTTATAGGTATTTTGGCGAAACACCAGAGAATGAAAGAGAAACTTTAAGAATCATTGTAGATTCTAAGTCACTAAACCCAATTTATATGTTTGGTGGATACGGAAATGACCCTAATTCGCAAACGGAAAACATTGGTGATGACCCTGTAAGGGCTAGTATGTATGGGATAAAAAACTTGAAAATTGTTGCAAATAACTTAGAGAATTGGACCATGCAGCCAAATGGTAACTATGATGATTTAAATGAGATATATGGTGAATTAATTTCTGTCTACAGAAGATATATTTATCATGTTCATAATATTGTTGGTGGAATTTATAATACAACTCATAATTCAAATCAACCAGGTGTGACAACTTATTTAAATACCGATGTTTCTAAGCAAAAAGAGGCTCTACTATTTTTAGATCAAAATCTTTGGAAAACACAAGATTGGCTCATGAAAAAGAAACTTGTATCTAAAATTAAAGAGGAAGGAGTTTTAGCTTCCTTCCAAAATTTGCAAATTGGGGCTTTAAATAGATTTTTGAGTGTAGATAAACTAAATCGAATGTTATCCGCTCAAGAATCTCTACTGGGTAACGCATTAACTGTTGAGCAATTGCTAAATAGCTTATTTAAAACAATAGCTACTAAGCCATTTAGTGAGGATTTATTTGAGCAAAGATTGCAACTTCATTTTATTGATAGAATAAATTTGTTAATGACTGAAAAAGATTTAAATCCAACCGTTAAGGGATTGTTAATGGAATTAAAAAACGATTTTTATTCATTATCAAAACGTAAAGGAAGATTTGCTAATGGTAAGAAAAGGGCTCACTTTAATTATTTAAAAAACTTAAGTAATTAATAATGTTTTTTTTAATTAATTTTGACTTCTTGTTTTTTTTAACTTTACATTAGTATATTAAAAAAAATTATAATTAATAAACATATATAAAAAATAGAATATTATGGCATTGGAAATAACAGATAGTAATTTTGAAGAAACAGTATTAAAAAGTGATAAACCGGTAATGGTAGATTTTTGGGCAGCTTGGTGTGGGCCGTGTAGAATGGTTGGTCCTGTAATAGATGAAATTAGTAGTGAATATGAAAATAAAGCGGTAGTTGGAAAAGTGGATATTGATTCAAATCAAGAATTTGCTGCAAAATATGGTGTTAGGAATATTCCAACTGTACTAGTTTTTAATAATGGAGAATTAGTAGACAGACACGTAGGAGTTGCTCCAAAAGATACATATGCAACAGCATTAGACAATCTTCTTAAGTAAGTATTAAACTTTTTAAGTTTATTATTACATAATTAATTAATAATTTTTATGAAAATATTTGTGGTAAAGAAAATGGAGTGTATATTTGCTCCGCTTAAAGCAACGGTCTGGTAGTTCAGTTGGTTAGAATACCTGCCTGTCACGCAGGGGGTCGCGGGTTCGAGTCCCGTCCAGACCGCATTTAAAATGTTGTGTTGCTAATAAGTTTAATACTTATTAGAGGTTTTTTTAAAACCAGTGGAAAGCTTTCCTTTTTCTTTTTAGAAATCGGGATGCTTTTTTATTTTAAATGCAATTTATTGCTCAAATAATAGCAAATTTGAAGCATATTTAACTCACTATATCGTTTTCGTGTATAAATTGAAGAATTCTTAGTATTACTAATTTTTTAATATTAATTATTTATAAATCAACTAATATTACTGTTTTTTCTTTAAAAATACAATTTATATGAATTATATAATTACATATTCCTTAATTTAGCGCATTCTATTTTGAGTTATTAGTAATTAGATAAAAGCTTTTTGATAATTCTTTAATAAATTAAACTAGATTAAATATTTATATTAAAATTATTTAAATAAAAATTCATGAAAATATTACTTTTAAATTTATGTCTGTTTATAGGAACAATGTTTTCTACTATACAGAGCCAGAACATTTCTGGAAATGTAAAAGACTCTAATTCTATTCCCTTAGTCGGAGTTAATGTTAGTGTTGAAAACTCTAACAATGGGGCTGTAACAGATTTTGATGGAAATTTTTCTCTTTCAAATGTTAGTTCAGACTCTAATTTAGTATTTAGTTATCTTGGTTATCAAACAACATCTGTTGCTGTTGGTATGCAGACCAATATTTCTGTTGTTCTGCAAGATGATTTAAGTGAATTAGATGAAGTGGTGGTAATTGGTTATGGATCTCAAAAGTTGAGTGACATTTCTGGTGCCGTATCCACAGTCAATTCTAGTGCTATTGAAGCTATAAAACCTGTAAGAGTTGAAGATGCTTTGCAAGGGCAAGCATCTGGTATTAATATTATTTCTAGTGGTTCACCAGGATCTAAACCAACTGTTTTAATTAGAGGTATTACTTCTTATGCTGGTAACTCTCCACTAGTTGTTATTGATGGTGTTTCGCAATCAATTGACGATTTAAATTCATTGAATCCTAGCGATATTAAATCTGTAAGTGTTTTAAAGGATGCTGCTCTAGCATCTATATATGGTGTAAAGGGTGGTAGTGGAGTAATCGTTGTTACTACTAAGTCAGGAGAAAGAAATTCTGACACTTCTTTTAACTTTAGTACATCTATTGGAAATCAATCTGTTGTCAAAATGATTGATGTTTTAAATGCAAGTGAATATGGTGCTATTTTAAATGAGGCAAGTATGGCAGCTGGAGAAGGCTTAATTTATCCAAATCTTTCAGGATTAGGTAAAGGTACTAATTGGCAAGAAGAAGTAATTAATGACGCTGCAATTGTTAATCATTCAATAACTGCTTCTGGAGGTAGTAACAATACATCCTTTTATGTTTCAGCTGGTTATTTAGGTCAAGACGGAGTTGTTGGTCCATCAGAAAAATCTTTTTTTAACAGAACTAACTTTACAACAAATATTAATACTGATTTAACTGATAAAACTAAACTATTAGTTAATACAAATTACAGTAACATAAAAGGGAAGGGACTTCCAGAAAATGGAATAAATAGTGTTCTCTCTAACTCATTAAATTTTGATCCAACGGTTAGTCCTTATGAAAATGGTAGTTTTGGGATTAGTGAAACAATTACTCAGGAAATAATTAACCCACTAGCTCAAATTGATAACACATACAATGAGGGAAATACTAATAAGTTAACAGGGAAGATTGAATTACAACATGATTTAATGGATAATCTAAAAGTTACTTCTAGATTTGGTTATACATTTGTTGATATCTATAACAAAAACTTTATACCCTTAGCATTTTATGGTAGTGGTCACAATGCTACAAATGCTAATGAAGACTTAAGTCCTATAGTTTCTGTTGATGCAGAAGGTACAATTGTATCGACTCACAATAGAATATCAGAATCTAAAACAAATTATTTTAACTATACTTTTGAAACTTATGCAAATTATGATTTTACAGTTAATGAAAATCATAACTTTCAAACTGTATTAGGTTTTTCTATTGGTGAAAATAAAGGTGAATACATCGGAGCTTTCAATGAAGATGTACCTTTTAATTCGTGGGCCTATGCAGATATCAGTGCTGCTACTGGAAATGCATCTCAACAAACTTCTAGTTCTTGGCAATATGTTGGCAGAAATGTTTCTTATTTCTCAAGATTATTATATGATTTTAATGAAAAATACTACTTTTCCTTTACAGGCAGAGTAGATGGATCTACATCATTTGGTACAAATAATAAGTTTGGATTTTTCCCTTCAGCTTCATTGGGTTGGGTAATTTCAAAGGAAGACTTTTTTGAAGACGCTCCTTTAGATTACTTAAAGTTTAGAGCTAGTTATGGATCTCTTGGAAATGATAATATCAACCCTCAATTTGCACTTATCTCAACTTTCCCTAGTTATACTTTTGACGGAAGTATAATTAATGGTTCTGCACTTGGGTCTGTTCCTAATGAGGATGTTTCATGGGAAAATCAAGTTCAGATGAACTTTGGAATTGATACTAGACTATTTGATAATAAACTTTCAATAACTGTTGATTATTTTAAAAAAACAGTTGATGATTTATTATTTGCCCCAAATCTATCATTATACCTAGGAACTCCAAGTTTCCCAACAACGAATATTGGTAAAACTCAAAGTACAGGTATTGATGCTTCACTTTCTTATAATACTACTATAGGAAAAGACTTTAATATTAGTACAAACCTTAATTTTACAACATCTGATAATGAAGTTTTACAAATAAACAATGGAGACAGATATATATGGGGAGCTGGATATGGAATTCCTTACACTCCAATTGTAAGATTTGAAGAAGGATTTAGTCCAGGATATTTCTTTGGTTATAAAACTGACGGAATTTTTCAGTCTCAAGCAGAGGTTAATTCTCATGCCACACAAAATGGGGCAGCACCTGGAGATATAAGATTTGTTGATGTTAATTCGGACGGGATTATAAATGACAGTGATAGAACTGAAATAGGTGACCCTTTTGCTGATTTTACAATTGGGTGGAATTTAGCTGTTGATTATAAGAATTTTGATTTTAGTGTATTTACATACGCTTCTGTAGGTAATGATATTTACAGAGCTTACGAAAGAAACTTAAATTATACTAATCGATTTGCTTCCACACTTGATAGATGGACTGGTGCAGGTACAAGTAATTCTGAACCAAGAGTCTCATTTATTGATTCAAATAATAACAGAAGAGCATCCGATAGATATATAGAGGATGGAAGTTACCTTAGAATAAAAAACATTCAATTAGGATATACTTTTCCAGAATCATTTGCAAACCAGATTGGTTTTGATGAAATCAGAGCATACACTCAAGTTAAAAACTTACTTACTTTAACGGAGTATTCTGGTTATGATCCAGAAATTTCAAATGGTGGAGTATTAAACACTGGTATTGATATAGGAACTTACCCACAACCAAGAACTTGGTCTATGGGATTAAATATTAAATTTTAATAATAGAAATTATGAAAAAGATTAAACAAATATTTTTATTACTGACTGTTAGCATTTTGTCATACACGTGTGCTGATCACGTTGACTACGAACCGATAGAGGGGTATGCTATTACCGCAGACGTTTACTTTCAATCAGAGAGTGATTATGATGCTGCATTAATTGGAACTTACGATCCGCTTCAATGGTTATTTTTTAACATGCAAATTGGAGATATAGCTTCTGATAATTCTCTATGTGGAGGCGAAAGTGCATCAGATTATCTTGGTCTACAACAAATTGATGATATGACTCATTATCCGAACAATGATAATTTAAGATCAATTTGGCAGTGGTTATATGAAGGTGTCAATAGAGCTAATTATATGGAAGAAAATAAATCTCTATTAGATTTTGATAATAAAGACGCTCTTTACGGAGAGGTTTATTTCTTAAGAGCTTATTACTACTTTGAATTAGTAAAATTCTTTGGTGATGTCCCGTTATTTGTAGATGAAAGATTAACAGCTGGAGATGCTGGAACACTCACAAGAACACCAAAAGAAGAAGTTTATGCTCAAATTGAACTTGATCTTCAAAATGCAATTTCAAGTTTACCAAATTCTCAAAGTCAAGTTGGAAGAGTTAATAAGTTCACAGCTAATGCTTTACTAGGAAAAGTTTTATTGTATCAAGATAAATTTACTGAAGCAGCAGCAGCTTTTGATCAGGTTATTGGAGTTTACTCATTGGTTTCTGATTATGGTAGTCAATTTTTATCCTTTGGAGAGAATGGACCAGAATCTGTATTTGAAATTCAATACACTAATACATCAAACTGGTATGATTGGGGTTGCCCACAATGCTCAGAGGGAAATTATGGAATAATAATGAACGGACCAAGAGGATGGGATGGACCTGAATACGCTCAAGGATGGAGTTTTAATGTACCAGTAAATTCTTTATATGAATCATTTGAAGAAGGAGATACTAGAAGAGATGCTTCCATTTTGGATATGGTTGCTTACTCTGCTGCAACAGGGGCAAACTACACAGAAGGATATGAGCATACAGGATACTACAATAATAAATATATTCCTAGAGCTGGACAAAGTGGAGCTCAAACTGAGTTAAACTATTTAAATAATTATAGAATAATCAGATATGCTGATGTCTTATTAATGGCTGCTGAAGCCAATAATAGAGGTGGTATTAGTGATGCTTTAGCTCAACAGTACTTAAATGAGGTTAGAAGAAGAGCTTTTGGAGATGAAAATCACGATATTACTTCTACAGGAACGGCTCTTACTGATGCAATTTGGGCTGAAAGAAACTTTGAGCTCTCAATGGAGGGTCACCGATTTTTTGATTTAGTAAGAACTAATCAAGCAGCTTCCAAAATTAATGGTTTTGTTGAAGGAAAACATGAAGTTTTCCCAATTCCACAAGCGGAAATTGATATTTCTGCTTTGACTCAAAATCCTGGTTACTAAAAATTAATTTATACAAAAACATGAAAAAATTAAAATATTTATTAAACGTATTTCTTGCTTCTGCTTTAATATTTGCTTGTGTAGAAGAAATAGAAAAT
>Ga0115565_10002559_pt1 | contig 13693 bp, 13 predicted proteins | sample COGITO_mtgs_1105_FD_87199 | JGI IMG/M metagenome (GOLD analysis project Ga0115565, IMG submission 87199) | Pelagic marine microbial communities from North Sea - COGITO_mtgs_110530 | ecosystem: Environmental > Aquatic > Marine > Epipelagic | place: Germany:Helgoland, sampling site Kabeltonne... | reverse complement strand
GGAACTGGCGGGAGCGGGCGCCTCGCTGAAGGATTCGCTCATCCCATTGCCTCTCTCGGGTGGATCGGTGGCTCGATCACTTGGCACGGTTACCGCTTATTGGTGAGCCTAACGATTAGGCTGGGACCGCGATGGCGTGAGGTGGCACAGGTTGGTGCCAGGTGATGTTGAGTCGTTAGAGACAAAGTGACTCATGAGACAGGGAGGCCGCGTGACACGCAAAGACAGGATCGTCATGCGGCACCGTCCTTCGCCGCCGGAGCCTTATGACACCCCGGATCAGGTGTCCCCGCAGATGCGCAGGGTCGGTGGCTATGCCTGGCGCCTGACGGCGATTGGGGTGGTCGGGTTTGGGATCCTGCTCCTTTTTGAACCGGTGCAGGCCCTGGCCCTGGCCATTTTCTTTGGGCTTTTGGTAGCTGCCTGGCTCATGCCGCTGACGAACCTGATGGACCGGGTAATGCCGAGAGGACTCGCGGCCACCCTGTCGATTCTTTTTTTCTCCGTGTGTGTTGGGCTCGTTATTGCCTTTATCGGGCTCTCCACGGCTAGCCAGTGGGATGGTATTGCCGATGCGTTCCGGCAGGGTGTGTTGGACCTGGAGCAATGGCTGCAGGAGGGTCCGTTCGCAGTCTCAGATACTCAACTGACCCAGGCATATGACTGGGTCGTGGGCTTCATTCAAGATTCAGGCGGGGCGATTGCACTCGGCGTTCTGTCAGGTCTTGGAAGCGTTTTGGGCATTGGCACCGCCGTCGCGGGTGGCTTTTTCGTACTTATCTTCGCTCTTGCACAGCCCGAACGCCTGATGCATTGGTTTGTGCAGTGGATGCCAAGCCGAAATCGAGTTGTTATCGGTGATTCGATACGCATTGCGTGGGAGGGGTTCTCCCAGTACTCCCGTGGCGTCGTTCTCGTTGCCATTACCAACGCCGCCGTCGTCACGGTGGTACTGCTCATCATGGGTGTGCCGCTGGCTATTCCGTTGGGGATCATTGTGTTCTTCGGTGCGTTCATTCCCTACATTGGCGCACCGATCGCCATGTTCCTCGCTGCCTTCGTCGCCCTGGTGACCAACGGCCCGCTCGCTGGTGCGCTGGTGATTGCCCTCATTTTCATTATCGGCCAGCTCGAGGGCAATGTGCTTCATCCACTCATCATGGGGCGAACGGTTGATCTACATCCACTTGCCATCGTTCTCGTGACGGCCGCTGGCGCCGCCTACTTTGGCCTGATCGGTGCCCTCATTGGGGTTCCACTCGCCGCCGGCGTTTACGGCGTATTGAAGTATTTACGCGGGGATGCGATCGTGATTGACGATGATATTGAGGACAATGCGGTGATCGTCAATGCCGATCACCAAGACCGAGTCGATAAGCAGAACACCGAAGATTAGTCACCAATAACGGCGGCGGTGCCGCCGGTGAGTTGCAGGAGTTCGGCAAACGTGGTCGGGAAAACACAGTGGGGATGCCCGGCAGCTGCCCATACCACCGCGTAGTCGGCGAGAGCCTGGTCAACCACCGTGGTCAGTGGTGCTGGGTGAGCGATCGGTGCAACCCCACCGATGGCGAAACCGGTGGCCGCACGAACATCATCGGCATTAGCTTTCCCCAGTCGTGCACCGCCGAGGAGCAGTGATAGGCGATCGGTGTCGACCCGGTGCCGCCCCGAAGCCACTACGAGTACCGCGCGGTCATCAGCCAAAAAAATCAACGAGGACGCGATCTGGCCAATCTCAATCTCCAGTGCTGCGGCCGCTTCTTGGGCGGTGCGTGCAGTGGCGTCTAAGTGCAGCACCTCACCGGACACGTTGGCGGTCGCGAGAGCGGACTTGACGCGCAAGACGGAGGCCTGTTCGAGTGGTCCGGGCATGGCCGCACGATACCCGATCGCGTTAGTCGTCGATCGCGTAAATCGGTGGCGCAAAACTCACACCGATGCTCGTTACGGCGAGAGCCGCCGCGACAACAAGGTAGGTAATCGGTAACCCAACGGACTCAATGGCAATTCCGCTGAGCAGCATGCCCAGCGGGGGAGCCGCGTAAAAAAGCGAAAGTTGCAGTCCAAAAACACGACCCTGCGCATCGGGTGCAACACGGCGCTGGACCAGGGTGTTGATCAAGGGCATCATGGGACCCCAGAACAGCCCGAGGGCGAAACCCGCGGCGATCAGAAACAGAGTGGGGGGTAGCAGCGCCATAAGGAAAACAGCAATCGTCACCCCGAATAGCCCCACCCGTGCAATAACGATGCGCCGCCATCGCGATGCAATCCAGCCGTAGGTGAAGCCACCAAGAATCCCACCGGCAGACATGGCGGCCAGGACCGCGCCCAGGGCCCAGGGGTTGTTCATGTCTTCAAAGTACGCCGGCAAAATGACAGTTTCGGTAGGTAGATAAACAGCCGACAACACCAGTAGTGCCAGTGTCATTGCTCGCAAAAGCCGGTCGCGCCACACCACGGTAATTCCGATCGTTACCGTGGACCAGAAGCTGGAGGGTGCCTCACCTGCTTTCGCTGCATCTGCTCGAGCCTGCTGACCTGCGTCGCTGACGCGGAGTCCGGCGATCAGTGCTGCTGCTAGGACGAAGGCGACGGCGGGTAACCAGAATGTGTTAACCGGGCCGATGGTGGCGATTGCTCCGGCGGCGATGAGGGGTCCCAACGCAAACCCAAGCGCAAACACTCCCTCGTGGATGCCATTGAGCTTGTCCGTGTCGTATCGCGCTTCACGTGCGACGTCCACGATGAGGGCTTTGCGTCCGGTGTAACCCGCAGGATCAAAGACGGCACCGAGGACGGCTAGGCCGATGATGACGCCGAGGGACAGCTGGCCCACAGTTGCCGCAATGGGTATGCCGATGACAGAAATGGCCGAAAGAAGATCGGCGAAGATGCTCACTACCCGCCGCCCGAACCGGTCCACCGCCCAGCCAGCCAGAGGTGCGGCCAAGGCGCCGGGCGCTGAGGAGACAGCTACGGTGAGCCCTGCTGCGGCAACCGAACCGGTGTATTGCAACACCAGCCACGGTAGGGCCAGCCAAATCATCGAATTGCCTAGTGATGACAGACCATTGGATGCCTGCAGCCACAGGATCAGCGACCAGCGAGGCGGTGGGGTCAAAGGTTTGCCGCGAGGACATCCAATGCCTCGTGCAAGAGTTCGTCACTGATACTCAGCGGCGGCAGAAAACGCAGCACGTTGCCAAACGTTCCGGCCGAAAGGACAACGACACCTTCGCCATGGCAGGCCTTGGAAATGCGGCTGGCGGCCTCGGCATCGGGCTCCAGCGTGCCCGGTGTGACTAACTCAATCGCCAACATGGCACCGCGACCGCGAATATCGCCGATGTGTGGGTGCGCTTCGGCCATGGCGTTCAGGCGCGCCCGCATGAGTGTTTCGATCTGTTGCGCTCGTGTGTTGGAATCTTCGGTCTCCATGACGTGAATTGAAGCGAGAGCAGCCGCACATGCCACCGGGTTGCCGCCGTAGGTGCCGCCCAGGCCGCCGGCGTGCACGGCGTCCATCATTTCTGCCCGTCCCGTGACTCCGGCGAGAGGCATGCCATCAGCAATGCCCTTCGCCGTGGTGATCATGTCGGGCACAACGTGGTCGAATTCGATAGCGAACCATTGTCCGGTGCGGCAGAAGCCGGATTGAATCTCATCGCTGATGAACACGATGCCGTTGGCCGTGGCGTAGTCGCTGAGTTCCTTCAAGAAGCCCGTCGCGGGAACAATGAAGCCACCTTCGCCCTGGATCGGTTCAATGAGGATGGCCGCAATGTTGGCGCCACCGATTTCCTTGTCCATTTTCGTTGTCGCCCATGTGGCCACTTCAGCGCCGGTGTACCGACCATCGCGGAACGGATATGACATGGGCATGCGGTAAACCTCAGGGGCAAAAGGCCCGAAGGAATGCTTATAGGGCATGTTCTTTGACGTGAGCGCCATGGTCAGATTTGTGCGGCCGTGGTAGCCATGTTCGAAGACCACGATGGCTTGCCGGCCGGTGTAGGCGCGGGCAATCTTTACGGCGTTTTCTACTGCTTCGGCACCGGAGTTGAACAGCGCTGACTTCTTGGCGTGGTCACCGGGAGTGAGGCGATTTAGTTGTTCGCAGACCGCGACGTAGCCCTCATACGGGGTCACCATGAAACAGGTGTGGGTGAAGCGAGGGGCTTGCTCGGTGATGGCTTTCACCACAGCGGGATGGGCATTGCCGATCGTGGTGACCGCGATACCTGAACCAAGGTCGATAAGTGAGTTGCCGTCGACATCGACGATCACGCCACCCCCGGCACGATCGACGAATACCGGCAGCGTGCCACCCACACCAGCCGATACTGCTCCGCTGCGCCTGTTCATCAGCTCGATTGATCGTGGGCCTGGTATTTCGGTGACCAGTGAGCGCACCTGCGGGATGTCTGGGCCGAAAAGAGTCTCGGCATGGTCAGGAGCTGTAGGAGAGTCAACGACATCGGTCATACCAACAGAGTAGAGCGATTCGGCCTTCGCGTGCACCTCAACGGGTGTACTCACCTTTAGGTGCGGCTGGGGCCAGCGCGTAGCGTTGCGCTATGCACAACGTCAACGGGAAGCGTGAGATCGTCATCTGCGGAAGCACCGGGTCCATCGGCACGCAGGCTTTGGCCATCGTTGCTGGGCATCCGGACGCCTTTAGTGTCCTCGGGTTGGCCGCCGGAGGCAGCCAGGTGGAACTCATCGCGGCCCAGGCCGTGGAGTTCAACGTCGCCCACGTAGCGGTGTTCGACAGCAGTCAGATAGCCCCGATTCGCGAGGCGATCAATGCTGAACGGCGTCGTCGTTGCCTTGCTGACATCGACTTCACCAGGCCCGATCAACTCAGCGTCACCGGTGGTGCGCAGGCCATCGAGGATCTGGCTTCGATCCCGGTGGATGTCGTGCTTAACGGTATCGCCGGAGCTGCCGGGCTACGGGCTACCCTGGCCGCGCTTCGAGCAGGATCCACCCTGGCGTTGGCCAATAAAGAGTCCCTCATCATGGGTGGTCCGTTAGTTACCGCCCTTGCCGCCCCGGGTCAGATCGTTCCGGTCGATTCAGAACACTCTGCGCTGGCTCAGGCACTGCTCAGCAGCCGTGCGTCGGAGGTTCAGCGGCTGATTCTGACCGCGAGTGGTGGGCCCTTCCGAGGACGCACCAAAGCTGAGTTAGCCGAGGTTACCGTCGAGCAGGCTCTGGATCATCCGACCTGGTCCATGGGGCCCCTGGTGACGATAAATTCAGCCACGATGATCAACAAGGGCCTTGAAGTGATTGAGGCGCAGTTGCTCTTCGACGTGCCGCTGGCGTCTATTGATGTGGTGGTGCATCCACAATCAGTGGTTCATTCCATGGTGGAGTTTGTGGACGGATCCACGATTGCTCAGGCAAGCCCACCCGACATGCGCATTCCCATCGCCTTGGCTCTTGATTGGCCGCATCGGCGGGATCGGATCGCATCACCGTGCGACTGGACGCGGGCCACACAGTGGGAGTTCTTTCCTGTCGATCACGATGTTTTTCCCGCGTTGACGGTGGCCCGGACCGCGGCCCGGGCCGGCGGGCTTGCCCCAGCAGTGTTCAATGCCGCCGATGAAGTGGCAGTGCAGGCATTTATCGATGGTGAGGTGTCGTTTCTGGGCATCGTGGACACCGTCGCCGCCGTCGTGGACACCTATGTGGCCGAGGTCGCCCCGGGGGAGTCGGGGAACGAGATCAGTCTGGATCGCGTCCTTGAAGCAGACCGTTTCGGTCGACTCACCGCGACCGCGCTGCTGGGCTAGGTCACACTGGGAGTAAGTCCAGGGCTTATTGACCAGGCCGGCCCGAGGAACAGGAGGAAACATGCTTGAGATTGTCGGCATCGTTGCCTTTTTCGGCGTCATCCTCGGGTCAATCGCCTTACACGAGGTAGGTCACCTGGTTCCAGCGAAAAAATTCGGCGTCAAGGTCACCGAATACATGGTCGGCTTCGGTCCCACGGTGTGGTCAAAACGGCGCGGGGACACCGATTACGGAATCAAGGCTATTCCCCTCGGGGGCTACATCCGCATGATCGGAATGCTTCCGCCGGCGAAGGATGCCCCACCCGGCACCGCTCGCAGCATGACCACCGGTCGCATGGGCACCATGATTGCCCAGGCGCGCGAGCAGGCGCTTGAGGATGTTGCACCCGGCGACGAAGCTCGCGTGTTCTACCGTCTCCCCGTCTACAAGCGGGTGATCATCATGATGGGCGGGCCATTGATGAACCTGCTGCTTGCCTTCGTTTTTTTCGGCCTGGTGCTGTCCGGCATTGGCCTACCCCAGCCCACCACCACGGTTTCTGCCGTTGTACCCTGCGCCCCGAGCGTCACTGATCCGACCGGAGCCGCCGCAACCGCAGGCACGTGTCCCGATGGCCCGACCCCGGCTGCGGCCGCCGGGCTGCTCCCCGGCGATGTCATCACCGCATTTAACGGAGTTGCAGTCACGGGTTGGGAGGAGGTATCGGCTCAGATTCAGGCCGCCCCGGCCGGTCCTGCCACGGTTGAAGTCCAGCGCAATGGGGTGAGCCAGTCCTTGGCGGTGGAACTGATCGAGGTTACTCGACCGGTATACGCCGAGGATGGTCGCGATACGGGTGAAACCGCGACAACAACCTTCCTGGGAGTTCGCCCAGACTTTGAGTACGTGACCCAGCCGTTGACCGCGGTACCGGGCCAGATGTGGGACCTGACAACCCGATCGGTCGTTGCCCTGGTGTCACTGCCGGTGCGCCTCTATGAATTGGTCACCGACACGTTGATCGGTGGTCAGGAACGGTCCCTAGAGAGTCCCGTGAGCGTGGTGGGGGCAAGTCGACTCGGAGGCGAGATTGTGGCCTCCGACGGCGACACCCAGGCGAAGCTAGCCACTTTCTTGTCCCTGGCCGCTTCTTTGAACCTATTCCTGTTCTTGTTTAACCTCCTGCCGATCCTGCCCCTCGATGGAGGTCACGTCGCTGGCGCGCTCTATGAAGGAACACGGCGGCGTCTTGCACGTTGGCGCGGGAAGCCAGACCCGGGACCGGTCGATGTGGCCCGGTTGATGCCGGTCGCCTACGTGGTGGCCGTGGTTCTCATAGCCATGGGCGCCATCGTCATCTTTGCCGACGTTGTGCGCCCACTAACGCTGTTCTAGCCGTACTGCTGGAGCGCCGCCAGGCGTTTACAGGGATACTGAACGGGTGAGCATTGATCTAGGCCTACCTGCCCCGCCGCCCCCGGTCTTGGCGTCACGTCGCCACACGCGTCAGTTGCTGCTTCGGCATGACACGCATCCGGTGTATGTCGGTGGGGATGCCCCGGTAAGCGTCCAGTCCATGACGACAACCCTCACGTCAGATGTCAATGCCACGTTGCAGCAGATTGCTGAACTCACGGCAACCGGATGCCAGGTTGTGCGCGTTGCGGTTCCCAGTCAAGACGATGCCGACGCGTTGCCGGCAATCGCGAGAAAATCGGGCATTCCAGTGATCGCAGACATTCACTTTCAACCCAAGTACGTGTTCGCCGCCCTCGATGCTGGGTGCGCGGGCGTTCGGGTGAATCCAGGAAACATCAAGAAGTTTGACGACAAGGTCAAAGAGATCGCCCGCGCAGCCAATGACACCGGCACGCCGATTCGCATCGGCGTTAATGCCGGTTCGCTGGATCCGCGGTTGATGGCCAAGTACGGCAAGGCCACGCCCGAGGCGCTTGTCGAGTCTGCTCTTTGGGAAGCCGCGCTTTTCGAAGAACACGGTTTCGGTGACATCAAGATCTCGGTGAAGCACCACGACCCGGTCACCATGGTGCGTGCTTATCAACTGCTCGCCGCCCAGTGTGATTACCCGCTGCACCTAGGCGTTACCGAAGCCGGACCTACTTTTCAGGGCACGATCAAATCCGCGGTGGCGTTCGGTGCATTACTCTCCCAGGGCATCGGCGACACCATTCGCGTTTCGCTGTCTGCGCCGCCAGTGGAGGAAGTCAAGGTTGGCATCGGGATCCTTGAATCATTGAACCTTCGCCAGCGTGGACTCGAAATCGTGTCGTGTCCATCATGCGGGCGCGCCCAGGTCGACGTGTACACGCTGGCTGAACAGGTCACCGCGGGGCTCGAAGGCATTGATGTTCCGCTGCGCGTTGCCGTGATGGGTTGTGTCGTGAACGGTCCAGGCGAGGCTCGAGAAGCAGACCTGGGGGTCGCCTCGGGCAACGGCAAAGGACAAATCTTTGTTCGTGGTGAGGTCATCAAGACGGTTCCGGAATCGAAAATTGTGGAAACCCTGATTGAAGAAGCGATGCGACTGGCCGAGGAGATGGGCGCAGATACGGATGCTGACGGTTCACCCGTGGTCTCGGTGGGCTAAACCATCGCCATGACCACGTTGGCGCCGGCCACTCGAAACCTCACCCAGAGTGATGCAGCCGGTTTGGGGCAGCTCATGGATCGTGATCCGGTCACCCACTGTTTCGTGTCCGGTCGTGTGGCCGTAGCAGGAGATATCACGAGAACGGGTTGTGATGCGTGGGGGTACGTCGTCGATGGCGAACTTCGCAGTGCCATGGTGATTGGTGCCAACATCGTTCCCGTGGAAACAACAGTCGCCGCGCGTGCCGCGTTCGCCAGTCGACTGCGCCTGACCGGACGGCGCAGTTCGTCGATGGTCGGCAATGCTGATGAGGTGCTTGATTTGTGGCGCATGCTCGAGCCAGCCTGGGGTCCAGCGCGCGACGTGCGCGACAACCAACCGCTCATGACCATGGTCCAGAACTCTGAGATTCCGGCTGATCCGCTCGTACGGTGTGTTCGCGAGGACGAAATCGACGTTTTGCTCCCCGCCAGTATCGCCATGTTTACCGAAGAGGTGGGCATTTCTCCCGTCGGTGGCGGAATGCTCAGCGCCTATCGAGCGCGGGTGCTGGAACTCATCCGGCAACGGCGGGCGCTGGCGCGAATAGAAGACGGTCGGGTGATCTTTAAGGCCGAGATCGGTGCGTCAACGACACAGGCATGTCAGGTGCAGGGAGTCTGGGTCGACCCCGCCCACCGGGGTCGCGGGCTGTCGCTTGCGGGAATGTCGGCGGTGGTGGAGCATGCTCGCCGCGAAATAGCGCCCGTGGTGAGTCTGTATGTCAATGACTACAACACGTACGCGCGCAAATGCTACGAACGCGTTGGCTTTGACGTCGTCGGGCGTTTCGCCACCGTGTTGTTTTAGCGGCGCTGTGGCGACGCCCCCGATGCGGCCAAGTATTGTCAGGCGCAGACCCGCTCGTGCCGATGTTCTGCTGATTTGATGGGGAGAACCACCTTGTTGCGCATGTCGACGCTGTTCGTTCGTACGTTGCGTGATGATCCAGCAGACGCGGAGGTGCCCAGTCATCGACTCTTGGTGAGGGCTGGTTTTGTGCGGCGCATTGCGCCGGGAATCTTTAGCTGGTTACCGCTGGGCTATCGCGTGTATCGCAAGGTTGAACAGATCGTTCGCGCGGAAATGGACAGTGCTGGTTTTCAAGAGGTGCATTTCCCGGCCCTGCTGCCACGTGAACCTTATGAACGTACCGGGCGTTGGGCTGACTACGGCGACACGCTGTTTCGACTCGCTGATCGGCGCGAGTCGGACATGCTGCTGGCCCCCACGCATGAGGAAATGTTCACCCTGATGGTCAAGGGGGAATTCTCTTCCTACAAGGACCTGCCCGTCTCGCTCTATCAGATTCAAACTAAGTACCGAGACGAAGCCCGCCCACGGGCTGGAATTTTGCGCGGACGCGAGTTTGTCATGAAGGACTCCTACTCCTTCGATATTGACGATGCGGGACTTGATCTTTCCTATGCCCAACATCGAGCCGCGTACATCAAAACTTTCGACGCCCTTGGTTTGAACTACGTCATTGTGTCGGCGATGTCCGGTGCTATGGGTGGATCCCTAAGTGAGGAATTTCTCGCACCGACACCGCACGGTGAAGACACCTTTGTGCGGTGTGTGGAGTGCGATTACGCGGCAAACGTGGAGGCTTTCACGACGCCGGCAGGCGAAGCGCATTCATTTGTCGAGGCATCCGCCGCGGTGGTGCATGACACTCCAAACACGCCGACGATCGACACGTTGGTAGGTCTGTCGAATGAACGATCAGACCTGCGCCATCTCGATCGAGAGTGGGTGGCTGCTGACACGCTGAAGAATGTGTTGCTGATGGTGACAAACCCCGATGGGCAAGCGTCGCCACTGGCGATCGGCTTGCCCGGTGATCGCGAGGTTGACATGAAGCGCTTGGAATCGGTGTTGTTGCCTCGGGTGGCCCGACCATTCGAAGAAGCTGACTTCGCCCGTTTTCCGTCTCTAACAAAGGGATACATCGGGCCAACCATGCTCGGGTCAGATCAGGGCGTGGAATACCTCCTCGACCCTCGAGTGTCAACGGGCACGTCGTGGATTACCGGAGCAAATGCGCCAGGACAGCACGTGTTCGGATTAGTTGCGGGCCGAGACTTCACCGCAGACGGGGTGATCGATGTAGCGGAGGTCCGTAGCGGCGACCCGTGTCCCAATTGTGGTGCGGGGATTGAGTTAGCGCGCGGGATCGAAATTGGACATATTTTCCAGTTGGGCCGCAAATATGCGCAGGCACTAGATCTGACCGTACTGGACGAGTCTGGGCGCCAAGTTGTGGTGACCATGGGCTCCTATGGCATTGGTGTGTCGCGTGCGGTAGCAGCCGTGGCCGAGCAGCACCATGATGATGTCGGTCTTATCTGGCCACGAGCTATCGCACCGGCTGACGTCTACCTCGTCGCCGCTGGCAAAGATCAGCAGATTGCGACGGCGACGGAGGATCTAGCTGCAGAGTTAGAGTCTGTTGGCATTAGCGTCCTACTCGATGATCGACGCAATGTGTCACCGGGTGTGAAGTTTAAGGATTCTGAGTTGATCGGTATTCCGACCATCGTCGTGGTGGGGAAGAAACTGACCGAGGGGGTCATTGAGATCAAGGATCGTGCCAGTGGCGAGCGCACAGATGTGCCGATCGCCGAGGCTGTCGAACGGCTTCGCGGAATCTGTCAGAAATGACGCGGCAGATCCGGGGGGTTATTTTCGACTGGGGTGGCACTCTGACGCCGTGGCATGACATCGATCTCGTTGCGCAATGGCAGCACTATGTCGATGTGTATGCGCCACTTGATGAATCGATGGCTGAGCGGCTCATGGCCGCCGAAATTGCCCAGTGGCGTGACCAGCAAGTGACTAATGGAGCTGCGGGAACCGGAACGCTGGATCATATCTGGGCGAGCGTTGGTGTGGATGTCTCGTCCACTAGGCATCGCGCAGCTATGGCCGCCTACCTCTCAGCCTGGGATCCACACACGTTGGCCGACCCTGAAGCGAAGTCGACGCTGCAAGCCCTGGCCGACCGCGGCCTTTTGATCGGGGTGTTGTCCAACACGATGTGGCCGCGGTCACATCACGAGCAGGTATTCAAACGTGACGATCTACACCAACTCATCGACGCCGCGGTCTACTCGAGCGAAATCCCTGTCGCAAAGCCGCATCTTGATGCCTTCACGGCCGTACTCAGCGCCCTTGATCTCACGCCAGAGGAGGCAGTCTTCGTCGGCGATCGTCCGTGGGATGACGTGTATGGCGCACAACAGGTCGGGATGCGCGCCGCCCTGATTCCCCACTCTCGGTTAGGGAACCAGGCGGTTGACATCGCAGTTGAACCTGATGCTGTGCTGGGATCGCTGGGAGAAATAGTTGGCGTCGTCGACCGCTGGATGAGTGAGTATGACGCTGCGCGGGGTGAGGTATCGACCTAGGAACGGCCGGCATTGGGCTCATTGATTCCGGCTGGACCATCGCCCTGCTATGTGTTGTAGCGGCCGTGGCCGGGTGGGTGGATGCGGTCAGTGGCGGCGGCGGTCTCCTTCAGGTGCCGGCTTTGCTGCTGTCTGTCCCGGCTGATGCACCGCAGGCAGCCTTGGGCACCAATAAACTGTCCTCCATAGCGGGGACCTCCGCTGCGGCGATTACCTATGCTCGAAAAGTTAAACCCGAGTTGCGCACCGCCCTGCCGATGGCCGCCGCGGCGTTCATTGGCGCCGGGGCGGGGGCGTTGGTGGCGCTGCGACTACCCGTTGAGGTGCTGCGACCTTTTGTCGTTATCGCTTTGGGCGTGGTGTGGGTACTGATCGCCTTTCGTTCTCGCTGGTTGTCCTCCGCAGCACCCGTCGTGTCTACGAGGCGGAAATGGGGGACCGCTCTGATCGGTGGTGGCGGCATCGGTTTTTACGACGGCATGCTGGGCCCCGGCACGGGAGCATTTCTCATCGTCTTGCTGGTGGCGGCGTTGGGCTATTCCTACTTGCGGGCATCGGCGACGGCAAAGCTGGTCAACGTCGGCACTAATGCAGCAGCGCTCATTATCTTTGGGCTGGGTGGTTCTGTCATCTGGTTGCTCGGCCTCGCAATGGGTGCCTGCAACATCGCGGGTGGGGTGATTGGGGCACGTACAGCTATGGCTCGGGGGAGTGATTTCGTGCGCATCGTGCTCCTCGTTGTCGTGGGGATTCTGCTGGTGACCCTCACCGTTGATCTGTTGCGCTAACGGCCAGGAAACGGTTGTGGCGCAGCGCCCCACGTGATGCTTCGAACCGCGCATTCTCTCGCGATGAGAACGGCTTCCCTTCGTTGGTCACCCGTGCTGGCCGCGGCTAGGTCCGCGTACTGCGCAGAAAGTCTTGCCTCAACCTCGCCGAGTAGCGATCGGGCGGTACCACCGTCAATGACCTGAGGTACCTCAAAGCCCAGTGGTGCCTGCGGCTGAGATTGAACGTTGAGTTCCGCGCGCAGCGCTGTGACACGTTGTTGGTGGGCAACGAGGCCACCTCGAACTCGATCGTTTTCTGCCCCCGAAAGGTATGGTGCTGCGCGGCCGTATGCGTAGACGGCAGCTTCCTCGCCCTGGATGACCTGTTCTAGTGCCCCACTCATGTCGGAATCACTTGGCTGAGTGCCTGAACGTGTGACGCCTCCGACGCCGCAATAAGTGCCAGGCTTCTGGTGAGGTTTTCGGCGGTGGCCTCCATGCATGAAGACGTTCGCTGATCGGCTGCATTGCGTTCTGCGGCAATGAGGTCGTCGATCGTTGGCCTGTTCATCGCGGGTGATGGCGCGGGAGGCGCATAGGTCGTCGGCATCGCCTGCGCGTGGAGTCGGTGTTGATTGGCAATCTCGCTGAGGAGGGCCAAGGTTGATGCGTTGTTAGTGGTTGATGCAATGACCTGCTCGTACATGGCCACGAGGGCGATTTCGTTAACCACAACCGATTCGGCGACCGCGAGGTCATTATCGGGTTCAGCAGCAGATGAGGTGGGGTCGACCGGAAGTGAATCATCATTCGTGGTGCATCCGGTGACGACGGCGGTAGAACCCACTGCGAGGCCAACCAGCAGCGCTCTGCGGCTGAGCAAGGTTCACCTCCGATTTCAGTGAATTGACACGGCGTTGGTTCACGTTGAACAGGTGTCACGATAGCGTGCCCACCGGTTAAGAATTGGCAGGCGCTGGAAGGGGTCGGCACATGGGAGCACCGATTGCTCAAGCACGGGCCGCGGAATTGACCGTGCTGCTTACCCCGATTCTGGCCGCCCAGGACGT
>Ga0115565_10002543_pt1 | contig 13772 bp, 15 predicted proteins | sample COGITO_mtgs_1105_FD_87199 | JGI IMG/M metagenome (GOLD analysis project Ga0115565, IMG submission 87199) | Pelagic marine microbial communities from North Sea - COGITO_mtgs_110530 | ecosystem: Environmental > Aquatic > Marine > Epipelagic | place: Germany:Helgoland, sampling site Kabeltonne... | reverse complement strand
CCTTTAGAGCACGTTATTGCAGCTAAAGCAGTTGCTTTTGGTGAGGCTTTAACCGATGAGTTTTTGGAATATCAAATTCAAGTTAAAGAAAATGCTGCAGCAATGGCTAAGGAATTTGTTGCAAAAGGTTATGATATTATTTCTGGAGGTACAGACAATCACTGTATGTTAATCGATTTAAGAAATAGGAATATTTCTGGAAAAGATGCAGAAATTGCATTGGGAAAAGCAGATATTACTGTGAATAAAAACATGGTTCCTTTTGATGATAAATCGCCATTTGTAACTTCAGGAATCAGAATTGGAACGCCTGCAATTACTACAAGAGGTTTAAAAGTTGCTGATATGAAAGCTGTTGTCGATTTTATTGATGAAGCTTTGCAAAATGCAGATAATGATGAAGCTTTACATGAAATTGGTGATAGAGTTGCAGATATGATGGGTTCTCGCAGATTATTTGTAATGTAAAAGATAATTTTACTTGAAATAAAATAAATTTCAAAAGCATCAAATTAAATTTTGATGCTTTTTTTGTACTTTTAAAGATAAATTAAAACTTATGGATGCTTATTTGATTGCAACAATACTTATATTTTTATCAGCAATTTTTGGATATATTAATGTTCGGTTTCTAAAAATGCCCAATACTATTGGGCTAATGATTATAACCATCGTTTTTACCTTAATTATTTTACTGATTAGTGTTTTTGATACTACTTTATTAGATATAGAAAAATCTATTATTTCTAGCATCGATTTTAAAACAGTTTTGTTAGATGAAATGTTAAGTTTCCTTTTATTTGCTGGTGCTTTGCATACTAATTTCGAGCAGCTTAAAATTCAACGTTGGCCAATTCTATTATTTTCTACTTTGGGAGTTTTAACATCAACTTTTTTAGTTGGAATTGCGATGTTTTTTATCCTTCAGGTTTTAAATTTTGAAGTCAACTTTATTTATTGTTTGTTATTTGGAGCTCTAATATCACCTACAGATCCTATTGCAGTATTAGGAATCTTAAAGAAAGCCAATGTTCCTAAAAAGTTGGAAACCAAAATTGTTGGAGAATCTTTATTCAATGATGGAGTAGGAGTTGTAGTGTTTTTAACCATTTTTCAAATTGCAAAATCAGGCGTAGAAAATACAACTGCTGGTGATGTTTTTCAATTATTTGGACAAGAAGTTTTAGGAGGAATCGCTTTAGGAGCTTTATTAGGTTGGGTTTCTTACAGATTATTAAAGACAATTGATGATTATGATATTGAAGTAATTATTACGTTAGCAGCTGTGATGGGTGGAACTGTAATTGCGCATAAATTACATTTATCTGCACCTTTGGCAATGGTTACAGCTGGGTTAATTGTTGGTAATGATACTGTTAGGTCTGCTACAATGTCGGAAAATACAGAGAAATACGTAGATAAATTTTGGGAATTGTTAGACATTCTTTTAAATGCAATTTTGTTCGTATTAATTGGTATGGAAATGTTATTGCTGGTTTTTGAAGGAAAATATATTATTGTTGGTCTTATTGCAATTCCTGTAGTTTTAGCTTGTAGATATATTTCGTTATTTCTACCTATTAATATCTTTAAAAAGAAGTTAGATTTTGTACCGAAAACCAATTTAATAATGACTTGGGGAGGTTTAAGAGGTGGAATTTCCATAGCACTTGCCTTAGGTTTAACATCTGATATGCACAGAGATTTATTTTTGGTAATTACCTATGTAGTTGTCGTTTTTTCTATCATAGTACAAGGTTTAACTGTAGGATCTTTAGTAAAAAGATTAAAAGAAATTGTAAAATAAAAAAAAAGCATTCGATAAATTAATTATCGAATGCTTTTTAAATGTTTTTTAGAAATTAACAAATATTACCAATTTTTAACTGCTTCTGCAATTTCATCTTTGGTTTTACCATATTTTTCTTGAATTTCTCCAAACATTTTATCTTTTTTTCCTTCTGCTTCTGCAGATTCGTCATTTGCAATTTCTCCGTAAGTTTCTTTAAACTCACCTTTAATTTGTTTCCAAGTTCCTTCGTTTGTGTCCTTATTCATAATACTATATTTAAATGTTAATAAATTGGTTTAAGTTCGATATATAATTTTTAACAGTGTAAAAACTAGATAAAAATTATTTTGAGTTTTGAATTTTATCAGCAACTCTTTTATCAGAATTGTCAGTAGCACTATGTACCTGATTTTCTAATTTATCTTTATCTTCGCCTTTTAACCTTTCTTTGCTACTATCTTTATCTTTATACTCGTCTTTTAAAACGGTTCCTTTTAGTGGATGTAAACCTTCTTCGTGAACATCACCTGAGTTTCCTTTCGTTATATTTTCTGCGCTTGCTTGTTTTGATTTTTCTGCCATCATCTTTAGAATTTATTTCATCATTTTATTCAAGATTCTTCTCTGTAACGATTCGTGATCTTCTTCAACCTTTTCAATTTCCTCAATTTTTTTTCCAATTAAAACCTCTCTACCATCACTTTTATCATCAGACTTTAAAATCTTTGTTTCTTCAGTTTGTATCGTTTGCTCTCCAGCTACATTTTTGGTAACACCATCAGTATCTACATTTTTGTATAGCTTTTCGTTTTCATCTTCTTTTTTATTCTTTTTAATTGTCCCCATAATTGTTGATTTTAGTTTGATTTATGTTACAAAGGTATAAGAGAACGTTGCTTTTTTTGTATGCTATCAAAATAATTCTTAACTCAATAGCAAACGAATTTACATGGTTGGCATAATCGCTATTTATTAAAATTATATTTAAGTAGATTTCAATCATATAAATTATATAATATGATTTTGATACAAATAATTCGCATATTTTAAAACTATCTTATTTAAAGCAATTTTAAAATTTTATCCTTAAGCAGTTGCAAACACATCATTTTCTTGCCACGAACTCACGAATTTTTAAAATATAAATCTTGTTTTATTATAAATTTTTACTAATTATTAAAATCATTCGGATGTTTATTCTTTTGAAATAAAATAGTTCACAATAATGGAAATTTGTGAATTCGTGACTTGGATTGTAAGCACAAATTTTGTTCGAAATAATTAATGATAAAATCTATAACAATTCTAAATGATATTTGGTCAATAAAAAATCCTTTAAAGATTTCTCTTTAAAGGATTTAAAATATTAGGGATTTTTACGCGAAAGAATAATAAATTGATTATTTCATCATTTTATTTAATATTCTATTTTGTAAAGACTCATGACTTTCTGCAACTTTCTTTACTTCATCAATGTCTTTTCCAATCAAAACTTCTTCACCATCAGCACTCAGAATTCTTGTTTCTCTAGTTTTAATGGTTTGTGTGCCAATTACATTTTCAGTAACACCTTGTGCGTTTGCATTTTTTTTGTAAATACTTTTTTCGTCTTTCCCCATGACTTTTAAAATTTAAGTTAATAAGAATAAAGGTAAGAAATTAAAAAGATAATTTAAGCTATTTATCTAAATTTTAACGTATTAACAAATAAATTAATTTTTTCTTGCTCTTTCCACAATTTTTTCTGGAATTGATTTTTTTGCTTTTGCGCCCATTTTTTTAAGTTTTTCAACACTAGTAATTAAATTTCCTCTGCCATCAAATAACTTATTCATAGCATTCGAATACTCTTTTTTACTATCGTCAATACGTTTGCCAATACTAATTAAATCTGTTAATAAACCTTGAAATTTATCGTACAATGCACCAGCTTGTTTTGCGATTTCTAAAGCATTTTTTTGTTGTTTTTCATTATTCCACATAGAGTCTATAGTTCTTAAAGTAGCCAACAAAGTAGATGGAGTTACAATCACAATATTTTTTTCAAAAGCTTTATTATACAAATGATTATCCATATTTAAAGCGACTGCAAAAGCGGGTTCTATTGGGATAAAAAGTAACACAAAATCAGGTGATTCAATTTGATAAATGTCTTCATATTTTTTAGCTGATAATTGCTCAATATGTTTTTTAAGGGATGCAACATGTTCTTTTAAAAAACGTTCTTTTAAAGTTTCATCTTCTTCATTTATAAATCGTTCATAAGCCACTAAAGAAACTTTAGAATCTACAATCATTTTTTTGTTATCTGGCAAATGAATTACAACATCTGGCAACATTCTTTTGCCTTCTTTATTTGTAAAGCTTTGCTGCACAAAATACTCGCTATCTTTCTCTAAACCAGATTTTTCTAAAACACGTTCTAAAACTAATTCGCCCCAATTTCCTTGCATTTTGTTATCGCCTTTTAAGGCTTTGGTTAGGTTTAAAGTTTCTTTGCTCATTTGCTGATTCAACTCTTTTAAACCCAATATTTGCTGACGTAAAGCTGCATGATAATCGATACTTTCTTTATGAGTTTTATCAACTTTATCTTCAAAAACCTTTATTTTTTCTTGAAGTGGATTTAAGATAATTTTTAAGTTTTCTTTATTTTGAAGCGTAAATTTATTTGATTTTTCTTCTAAAATTTTATTGGCTAAATTCTCGAATTCTTTGCTAAATTTATCTTGTAGTTTTTCAACTTCAATTTTATGTTCAGTTAACTTTAATTGTAAATTTTTATTATCTGAATCTAAACGCGTATTTAAAGTGATTAAATGTTCTTTATCTAATTGCTGTTTTTTTACCTCTTTTTGTAATTCAATAAAATTATCCTCAACCATATCTTTAGATTGTTGTAATAAAGCAACACGTTCTTCTAAAGTAGATTTTTCTTTTTCGATGGATGTTTTCTCTTTTTCAAAATTTAATTTTGATAATAGCTTGCCTATCAAAAATCCTATTAAGCTAAAAATGAATGCTAAAAAAGAATAGATAATAAATTCGTTCATTTATTTTGAAATTATCATTAATTAAAAATCATAAAAATAGAAAGAAAATTTTATGTAGATGCTGAAGTCTTTCTTTTTGTAAGATAACTTTTTCTAAAATATGAAGTCCTTTTTATCGAAAACCTTTTAACAATAAATTGCAATTCAATTTTGAATTCTTCAATAATTAAATCCGTAATTTTGGGTATTGATTAAAACAGAGAATGAAAAGAATTGCAAGTTTTATCTTTTTTAATATTTTAGGTTGGAAATTGGATGGTGATTTCCCTAGAGAACCTAAAAAATATGTTGTTATTGCTGCACCTCACACTAGTTGGTTAGATTTTCCTATTTCAATTTTAGCTAGAATGAGTTCTGGAATCATGATTAATTTTGTTGGGAAAAAATCGCTTTTTAGATGGCCTTTTGGTTATTTCTTCAAAATTTTGGGTGGAACACCTGTAGATAGAAGTAAGAATAATAATTTGGTAGATGCTATTGTAGCAATCTTTCATCGAAAAGAAGTTTTTAGATTGGCTTTGTCTCCAGAAGGAACTCGAAAAAAAGTAACTACTTGGAAAACTGGGTTTTACTATATAGCAAAAGGTGCAAATGTGCCAATTGTAATGGCGACCTTAGATTTTGAAAATAAGAAATTAAAAATTTCAGAACCTTATTACACTACAGACAATAGGGAAAAAGACTTTGCTGTTATAAGGGGTTTTTACCTGAATGTAAAGGGGAAAAACCCTGAATTATCATAAAGCATTGTAAAATATTATAATTTTGAATTAAATTTGACGTATAGTCTTTCTTTTAATGATAATTTTCGGGGGATTTTTATCAATAAAAGAAACTACAATTGTATATCATTGTACAAATTGAATTTTAAAATCTCTAAAAAGCAATTTTCAGAGATTTTTTTATTTAAAAGCAGCTATTTTTGGCTTTTTCTTAAAGGTTTCAATTAAAGTTTTTATTCCTGTGAAAACAGAAATCTACCTATAGAATTTTGATTTCTAACATTTTTTGTCAAATCAAATCATCAAAATTACGAAACTAGTTTTTTTAAAAATAGATGATTTAACATGCTTTATGTATATTTTTTAGCAACACTTTTTGCAATTCCTACAATTACTTCAGTAGCTTTTAGCATCGATTCTACAGGAACATATTCAAAACGACCATGAAAATTATGTCCACCAGCAAAAATATTTGGGCAAGGCAATCCTTTAAACGAAAGTTGAGAACCATCTGTGCCTCCTCTAATAGGTTTAATTAAAGGTTTTATATTAATTTCTTTCATCACTTCTTCAACAATATCAACAATATGCATTACAGGAACTATTTTTTCCTTCATATTAAAATATTGATTTTTTATTTTAACAGTAATTACATCTTCATCAAAACGTTTGTTAAAATCGAACGCAATTTTTTGCATCAAATATTTCCGTTTTTCGAACAAATCTAAATCGTGATCTCTAATAATATACTCCAAAACAGTTTCTTCTACATTTCCATGTACATCATGTAAATGGAAAAAACCTTCATAATCTGTTGTTTTTTCAGGAACTTCTTCTGCTGGAATTGCTGCAATATATTCATTCGCAATTAACAAAGAATTGATCATTTTACCCTTTGCATAACCTGGATGCACAATTTTACCTTTAATTTTTACAAGCGCGCTTGCTGCATTAAAATTCTCATATTCTAATTCGCCAATTTGGCTTCCATCCATTGTATAAGCCCATTCTGCTCCAAATTTTTCGACATCAAATAAATGAGCACCTTTGCCAACTTCTTCATCTGGTGTAAAACAAATCCTAATTTTTCCGTGTTTAATTTCTGGATTCTTGATTAAAAATTCCATAGCAGAAATAATTTCTGTAATACCAGCTTTATCATCAGCGCCTAAAAGTGTGGTTCCATCAGTGGTAATTAAAGTCTGACCTTTGTATTGTAATAAATCATCAAAATAATCAGGAGACAAAATGATATTTTTTTCTTTATTTAAAATGATGTCTTTTCCATCATAATTTTCTATAATTTGAGGTTTTACATTTTTTCCTGTAAAATCTGGACTTGTATCAATATGCGCAATAAAACCGATTGTTGGCACTTTATAATCTAAATTACTAGGCAATGTAGCCATAATGTAACAGTTTTCATCTAACTCAACATCTTGCATTCCTATTTCAATTAGTTCTTTCTCCAAGATTTTAGCTAAATCCCATTGATTTTCTGAACTTGGAAAAGCAGTATTGTTTGGGTTTGATTCTGTATCAATCGTTACATATTTTATAAAACGATTTATAATGTGCTTTTTATCAATCATATTAATTTTTTATTTTGATGTTTTCCATCAATGAAAATGCTTCACAGAATCGTTGATTTACAATAGAGTCTCCATAAACTTCAGTTTTTGCTAAAATAAAGTTCGATTCGTTTACCTTGATAAAGGTTTTAGAAACTTGATATTCAAATTTGCCTTTTTACCTTTATAAATCATGTAAATTGATGGTTTGTCAAGAAATGTAAACTTTTTTGTTTTTATTCTGATCAATTCGTTTGCCAAATTTTCTTGATCTTGTTTCAATAAAAATGCATCATCAAAATTTATTTTTCTTTGGATAAAAGTAACGTCTAATAAAACAGTTTCTGTGAGTTGTTTTGTGGTATCTGCAGCAAAAATAGAAGATTGTATTTCATCTTGATATAAATTAATTTTCCAATCTTTTGGCAAATCAATAGAGAATAAATTTTTGACATCATCAACAATCTCCAAATTGTTAAAACTTACTGTTTCACAATTAAATTCTTTATGAATTGCTGATTTTTTATCACAAGAAATAAATAGGAGTGAAGCTATTGTAAAGAAGATGTAAATATTTTTAGACATGGATTTCACAGATTTTGACGGATTTTGGTTGTTATATAAGACACGAATTACACTAATTGCACAAAGTATAAATTCAATATTGATTTATGTTTTATTTGATGCGGATTTCACGGGTTTTTAAGGATGAAAAATTTTTAAAAATAATTACATCAATAAATATGATGTAAATTTATGAGATTTTCTACCACAAAGATTTCATAAACATTTTTTCCCCTTTGTGGAAATTAAAAGGGACTTTTTTACTTCAAAATTAGCTTCCCAATTTTCTCATTTCCACTTAACCAAGCTGTGTTTTTATCTACAAACTGAATGGCATAATAACTTTCTTTAGAAACATTTTTCCAAGAGTTTCCACTATCATTTGAGAAAGAAATACCAGTTTTACCAACTGCAAAAACCTCTTTTCCTTGCGTATTTGGCACATATTGCACACAACTTTTATAGTTTGGACTCTGATTGTTGGCAACCAAAGTCCACGTTTTTCCACCATCTTTTGTAATAGCTTTATTGGCTTTGTTTTCTAAAGGTTTAGAATAATCTCCACCTATTATAATTCCGTTATTTTTATCAGCAAAATCGATGGAATAAATTCCTTGAGGTCCATTTCCTTGAATGATTGGTGTGTCAAAAATTTGCCACGTTTGTCCAAAATCATCCGACTTTAAAACTCGTGCTTTTGTGCCTCCAGAAGCAATCCAAACTGTGTTTCCTAGTGTTTTTATATTGGTGTTGCTTGCCGCAAAAAAGGCTTCACCATCCTCGAATTTTGGTAAATTTTCGCAAGATAATTTTTTCCAAGTAAATCCTCTATCATCAGTTAAAATAATAGATGCGCAATTTTCTGTTGGGTCACCAACTGCAATTCCATGAATATTATCATCAAAAAATTGCATGGAGTCATAAAATACTTTTTCGTTTTCTTCTTTGTAAACTAATGAAGTTTCTGTTCCAGTAATTTCGAAAAGAAGCGCAGGATTTGCTATCGATAATGCAAAATCATCTTTTTTGTTTGTTGCAATACTTCTAAAATGAGGTTTTATAGAATCTTGATATATAATGTATTTTTTAGTCCAAGATTTCCCAGCATTACTTGTATACCCAACATCTCCTATAGAACCTACAAATAATAAATTATCACTATCAATAACTTGAATAGCTCTAATACTTGTCCCTTCCATTTTAAATTCTTCAATTTCAATGGAATCTATATTTCTAGGAATATGTTCTTCTTTACAAGAAATCATCAAAAGGAAAACAGAAATAAACAGTGATATTCTTTTCATTTTTAATATTTTTAACGAAAATAAAGTTTTTTTAGAGATAATTGCTTAAAACCAAATTGATATACTTTTTAAATTAAATTATTGAAATTAAAAATCAAAAAAAACTGTATTTTAGATTTCCGCAAAAAGCGGGAATAACAACTTATAAAGGAACTCACAAGGAAAATCTTGTGTGGCTCATTTTCGAATAAACAAATTATTTTCTAGTTGATGAAAAAAGCGTTGGTAATTTCTGGTGGAGGAAGTAAAGGAGCATTTGCAGGTGGTGTTGCTCAATACCTGATGAAAGAAGAAAACAAAGATTACGACTTGTTTGTAGGTACTTCCACAGGCAGTTTAATGGTGTCTCATTTAGCTTTAGGAATGTTAGACGAATTAAAAGAATTGTACACAAACGTAAATCAGAAAACTATTTTTAGCAACAATCCTTTTCACGTAAAAAAGGTTGCTGGCGAAAAAGTGGTAAGTATTAGACATTTAAATACCTTATGGAATTTTATAAACGGACGTAAAACTTTTGGCGAAAGTAAAAACTTACGAAAGTTGATTAAAGATAAAATAACCAAAAAAATGTACGAGGAAATTAGGCAAAGCAACAAAGAAGTTGTGGTAACAGTCTCTAATTTAACAGCGAATCAAATTGAATATAAATCTAGTAACGATTGTACTTACGAGGATTTTGCAGATTGGATTTGGGGTTCTTGTAACTATGTGCCTTTTATGAGTTTGTTAGAAAAAGATTTTTGCCAATATGCAGATGGTGGTTTTGGTTCTTTAGTGCCTATTAGAGAAGCAATTTTACGTGGAGCTACAGAAATTGATGCCATTATTTTAGAAACTGAAGTAACGCAATTAAATAGATTGCCTTCTAAAAATCCGTTTTCGTTGTTGTTTGATGTGTTCGATTTTATGTTAACGCATGTGGAAAGACACAATATTACGATTGGAAAACTAGCAGCCACCAACAAAAAAGTAAAACTAAATTTATATTACACTCCTACAGTTTTAACCACAAATTCTTTGGTTTTCGACCAAAAGTTAATGCGTAATTGGTGGAAATCTGGTTTCAATTATGCAAAATCGAAACAGGAAGAACTAATGAGTGAGTTTAGACCTGATGTTTTAACAGATCAAGAAATTGAAGAAGGTATGGATGATGTTAAGGATATAAATTTATAGTTTTATTTGAAGCTATTTCCAGCTTTCAGCACTCGCTTTTTTTGCTCGAAAAAAAGCAAAAAAGAGCTCAAACAATTGCTTCAATCTGGGCTAGACTTGTTTGTTAACAAAAGGAATAATTTTTTTATCAGTTACAATTTTAAACAACCAAATAACTTTAAAATTCCAAAAGCATTTTTATATTTGCTCTTTTGTAGTGTACATTTTCTTCTACAGGAATTTCTTTAAAACCTATTTTTTGATACAAATTGATGGCAGTCACTAAAGATCTGTGAGAATATAAAGTAATACTTTTCCATTCTTGTTTTTTTGCGAACTCAACACAAAAATCCATTAATTTTCGTCCAATTTTTAAACCTTGATATTTTGGTAAAACAGCCATTTTACTCAATTCAAAAAATGTTTTTTGATTAATAAGCGCAACAACTCCAACAATTTCATTTTTATATTTAGCCATAAATATAAAACCACCAGCATTTAAAATATATGCTTTTGGATTGCTTAAAACCTTTTCATCATAAGGTTCTACATAAAAATACTTTTGAAGCCAAGCCACATTTAAGTCGTAAAAGTCCTTTTTATATTGCAAATCAAAAGGAATAATTTCTACATCTTTAAGATTAAAATGAGTATTTTCCATTATTTAGAAATCGTTTTATTTCTTAAATTAATTGATAAAAACAAATATCGAACACATAATAAAATCAACAAAGGGATTATGGATGTTGGGAATAATTGAACTTCTAAAATCCATAAAATTGGAATTAAACCCAATAATAGTAGCAAAAATTTAAAGTAAAAATGCAACCATTTTTTAGCTTGATTTTTCAATATTAAAAACGCAATTAGTAAATTAGGAGCAAAAGCCCATAAAATATTGAAGTTGTTTGGAGTTGTGGAATGGTTGGTGAAAAACCAAAGAAATACAATTAAAACACCCAAAATTCCTGTTAAAAAAAATAACATAAAATCTAACCATTTGCTTCTCATTTTATTTTTGAAATCTTTGTACGTTATAAAAAGTCCGAATAAAGAGAAAACACTAAAAACTAAAAACGGATTAAATACCGATATTTCTTGCTCTAATTCTTTGAAATCTAATAAAACATCTTCTCTTTTTACCAGATTTTCAAATTGATTATTAATGGTAATTTTACTGTTTTTAAAAACAGAATGCACATAATCAGGTAAATACATGTAGTTTTTAAAGTTTCTTTTAGTATCTAATTTACTTCCTAAAGCCAAATTAATTCCGAAACTTCCCCAAGTATTCCAAGGGATTTCTTTGTTCATTAATTGCCTAAAAGATTTGTTTTCCTCTAAACTACCAGCTTTAAAATCAACTTTATTTCCTAAAATTTCTGAAGTAATATCTCTTAATTTAGTAGCGCAGTTATTAAAATAAGGATCATAATAATACGTGGCATTTTCAGGTAACGCATTTTTTTCTAAGTAGATAAAATAAGCTTGCTTCTGTTGTTGGTTTAAATTTAAAACCTGCTGTTTTACCCAACGTTTGTCTCTTTTGTTGCTCGCTAAAAAATACTTAAAATCATATCTAGCTAGTTTATACAATAATTTGCCTTTGGTAAAATTTGAGTAAAAATTAGGCTGATCGAAATCGAACATTCCATAATTATAAATCAAATCTAGTTGTAAAACTGGATCTTTAATTCGAATAGCAGAATGTCCAAAAGCTTCATATAATTCTGTTCCTGGTCCTGCAGTTAAAATACTAACTTCTGAATATACAGAAAGTTGAACTTGTGCATGAACGGGTTTTATCAATCCTAAAAAAAGAAGAAGAAATACGTATTTTTTTTGCATTTTGGTTAAGGTCTAAAAAAACTATAATCGAACGTAATTGAAAAAATATTTGAGAATAATGCATTGCCAACACTACCAATATTGGTTAAAGCATAATCGATTTGAATGCCTCTGTAATTAAAACCAACTCCAAAATTTGGCTGTGCAGATAAGGATTGTCCGTTATCAAATTCTGTAATATATTGAAAATTTCCAACTCCTAAACGCAAATAAACCAATTTGTCATAATCTAACTCAAAACCAACTGCAGGATCTATACTTCCAAGTTCTGATGAAAAAATATCATTGGATTGTTCAAAACGAACATTTAAATTTACTTCAGTTTGTAAGTTAAAATAGCGCCCAACTCTAAAATCTTTGGCAATACCTAATTGTAATTTTGGTTCTGTAATTTCGGTAGTTTCTGGCAATTCTTGATTTTGTCCAGGAATGGCATCTCTAATTTTATTAAATTCGTCTTCATTAATTGCCCAACTATTAAACGTTGTAGTAATATCTCTTGCCATCAATCCAAATTTCCAACTATTTCTTTCGAACTGAATTCCTGCATCAAAACCAAAACCCCAAGAAGAGGCAAATTGCCCAATAATTCTTCTTACAACTTTTGCATTAACGCCAAACTTAACATCCTTAAAAATTAAATTTCGAGCATAAGCAACATTAAAAGCATAATCTGCCGCAGAAAAAAGGCTAATTCTATTAAAATCGATATTTCCATCACTATCAATTAATGCTGTTGTGTTTAAAATATCATCAACTCCAAAACGAATTACAGAAATTCCTAAGGCACTTTCAGAATCTATTGGCATTGCAAAAGCAGCGTGATTATAATTGGCAATGCCTGCAAAATAAGAAGCGTACATTAAAGAACCTTGGTAATCTTCAATGCCAACCAAACCTGCTGGATTCCAGTAAATTGCGTTTACATTATTTGTGGTTGCAACAACAGCTTTACTTCTTCCTAAAGCAGCAGCATCAACCCCAATATTTAAAAATTCGTTGGAATAGTTTCTAAACGCTTGTGCATTTAAAAAGAGTGGAAAAATGAATAAAAAAAATAAAATTTTATTTTTCAACAGTGGTAAAATTTATCAATACAAATATCTTAAAACCTACTAAAATAACTGTTGTTTTCTTCGGATATTGTTTACAAAATATCAATCTGAATATTTTCTTTGATAAAACGTGCAATTCTATGTTCTAGCCACCTGTTTTCTTTAGGTTTAAAAGACGTCATAAAACCAACATGTCCTCCAAATTTTGTTTCTTCTAAAAAGAAATGTTCGGAGTTTTCTGCCTCTTCATAAGGAAAACATTCTCTTGATAAAAAAGTATCATCTTTTGCATTAATTAACAAGGTAGGTTTTGTGATTTTTGATAAATACGGTTTAGAACTTGCTTTTTCCCAATAATCTTCTGGACTTTCAAAGCCAAAAACAGGCACACTATACAAATGTTCTAGATGTTTAAATTTAGTAGCTTTAAACAATTTATCTTTATCTAATTTGTATTCTGGGAATTTATGCGCTTTTTCTAAAACTTTGTTTTTCATCGTTTTAAAAAACATTTCCATGTATAATTTATTCTTTAATTTATCCATTTCTACTTCTGCACTGGCAATATCAATAGGAACAGAAGTTGCAACACCACCTTTAATAATTGGCGAAATATTTGCTCCTTTTTCACCTAAATACTTTAGGGTTAAATTACCACCTAAACTAAAACCAACAAGTACAATATTTTTATAATGATAATTTTTT
>Ga0115565_10002536_pt1 | contig 13796 bp, 16 predicted proteins | sample COGITO_mtgs_1105_FD_87199 | JGI IMG/M metagenome (GOLD analysis project Ga0115565, IMG submission 87199) | Pelagic marine microbial communities from North Sea - COGITO_mtgs_110530 | ecosystem: Environmental > Aquatic > Marine > Epipelagic | place: Germany:Helgoland, sampling site Kabeltonne... | reverse complement strand
TTTAAACCAGCTTCTCCATTATGCTCAAACTTCTTCTTCCAACTATAGAAAGTTCCTGTGCTAACACTGTACTTACGACACGCCTCTACTATGTCAAAATCATCAGCAATAGATAGAATTTCTAACTTCTGATCTAATGTCCATTTCTTATACTTCATATCTCAAATCTAATAGTTTTGAAATTTAAAATATCACTCCCAGTATTTGAGGGGCTAAAATAATGCTTTATATCGTAGGTATTCTTATATCACCGCTAATTGGGCATCTTTTACTAGTACTACTGTCAATTTAAATTCTTTTCTAAGCCTCTCAATTTCATAGAAACGGTTGGGCATACCTAGCAACAGCTCGAAGTAAAATGTAATGGCGTTCATAGTCTGGTTTACATAAAAATGGGCGTGTTTTTTTGAGTATTAAAAACGCCAAGAAAATGAATGCTTTTATCTAGAAGTAGAAAAAAAAATTGAGAACAAATAGGAAGCTGCTAGAAAAATATAATAGGTCTGGTTTTTCAAGGGTAGGAGAGTCGGAACTTCTTGCAGAAGGATGTAATCCCAAATTCTTTACACACTATTGGAAGAGCAAGAAAGAAGCGGCGTATCTATTTCCTAATGAATATAGTTTTTAAAGAAAGAGGAAAACGGGAAAGAAAAACACGTTTTGGTCACATGACAGGATTATATAGAAAAATAGATTTCAAAAATTTGTGGTCCTTTAATATAAAATGAAGATAGTTAAAATCCAAATTACTTTGAGCGCTATTTGTTATACCTGTGGAAAGAAAAAGGAACTTCATTTATTGAAGTTCCTTTATTTACTTGTAGCGAGAGGGGGGCACGATCCCCCGACCTCCGGGTTATGAATCCGACGCTCTAACCAACTGAGCTACCTCGCCAAATAATTAAAGAATAGCTAAAGAACAGCATTTTTTAACGGCTACAAATATAAAGGTTAATTTGATTATCATCAACATTAACCACTTAAAAAATTATAAAGCATATTTAATTTTTTTATACTTTATAAATATTTATATTGGGGGTTCTTAAAGATGAGTACATGAATGACAAAATAAAGTTTGAAATCGAATTTGTAATACAATCCTCTCCCCAGTTATTATACCAATATTTAGCCACACCCTCTGGACTTTCAGAATGGTTTGCGGATGATGTAAATTCTAGAGGTGAGAAATTTGAGTTTATTTGGGACGGAGCTGGAGAAGAAGCAAAGCTTTTAAAGAAAAAGACGGATGAATTTGTTAGATTTTCATGGGATGAAAACGAAGACGATCACTTTTTTGAACTGAAGATTATTGTAGATGAAATTACTAAAGATGTTTCTTTGTTCATAACTGACTTTGCAGATGAAGATGAAGTTGAAGAATCTAAAATGCTTTGGAAAAATCAAGTGTCTGATTTAAAACAGGTGCTAGGATCAAAATAATAATTCGTTATTTAGAGTATCTTTGAGCCTTAATTTTTTTAAGGCTTTTTTTATGGTCAATTTTAACAGCACAGTAGTATCTAAGGATAGTAATTTCTTAAATCATGAAAACCGAGGATTGCGTTATGGCGATGCTTTGTTTGAAGCTATACGGGTAATTGACGGTCATATTTATTTCTTAGAAGATCATTACTTGCGACTCATGTCCTCTATGAGAATTCTTAGAATGGAAATTCCGATGAACTTTACAATGGAATTTTTAGGTAAAGAAATCAAGACACTTTTAGCTGCGGAGAATAGTAAAGGAGCTTTTAGAATAAGATTTACAGTTTTTAGAAATAGCGGCGGTCTTTATCTGCCCACAACAAATACTATTTCTTATGCAATAGAATACAACCCATTAAAAGATTATTATTACCAATTATCAGAAAAAAAATATGAGGTAGAACTCTTTAAAGATTTTTTCGTTAATAAAGATATGCTCTCTAATTTAAAGACCAATAATCGCATATTAAACGTTGTAGGTAGTATTTATGCTAAGGAAAATGATTATGACAACTGTTTGTTGCTAAACAATCAAAAACAGGTTGTAGAAGCACTAAATGGGAATATTTTCACGGTCAACGGAAAAACCATAAAAACACCACCATTAACAGATGGTTGCTTAAATGGAATATTGAGAAAGCAATTAGTAGGGATATTGGCTAAGTTGGAAGATTATGAACTTCTAGAAGCGTCTATCTCCCCGTTCGATTTGCAAAAAGCTGATGAATTATTTATTACAAATACTATTGCTGGTATAATTTCTATTACTAAATACAGGAAGAAACTATTTATTACAGATACTGCCAAACTACTCATTCAGAAATTAAATGCAGCAGCAAAATTAGACACTTTAAAGACTAATTTAAACTAGGATTTTCAGGAGCATTAGACCAGAGTAAATAATCACCTCCTAGAGCGGCAATTTTTTCTTTCCAAAATGCGGTAGTTGATTGTCTTATAATTTGATCTTTATAATCATTTGTAACAACTATCCATGATTTGATGGAAAGTTCATCCGCTAATTGTAATGGAGCCCAGCCAGAATATCCCAGAAAAAATCGGACATCATTTTTAGTAATAATTTTTTTATTAAGTAGCATTACCACGCTATCAAAATCGCCACCCCAATATATACCTTCAGAAATTTCTACACTGTTGGCAATTAAGTGCGGTACATTATGAATAAAGTACAAATTATCTTGGTCTACAGGTCCGCCATTATATAAGGCAAAAGAAATTTTTATTTCCTGTACAAGATCGCTTAACTCATATTCTAAAAGTTTGTTTAGAATAAATCCTATAGTACCTTCTGCGTTATGTTCTGCTAAAAGTAGAACAGAGCGGTTAAAAGATACATCACCAGTTAATGAGGGTTCTGCAATTAATAGCCTTCCTTTTGTAGGTTTTAGTAACTTCATGTATTGTATTTATAATTGGATGATTTAAGTAACTGGTAAATATGTTAAACGATATGTAATTTGAATAGAAAGTGAAAGCTTTAAGCTAGTCAATTACTTTACAATTTTGAAGTTACACAGCATATTTTTAAGTCCAAATAAAAATTAGCCACCCAAAAATTACACAAAAAAAAGCGCTTTAAAAAAGCGCTTTTTTATAAAATATATAAGGGAATGTTTTAGTTTACTGCGTTACCTAAATCGGTACCAGCTTTAAACTTAACAATATTTTTTGCCGCTATTTGTATTGTTTTTCCAGTAGATGGGTTTCTACCTTCTCTTGCATTTCTTTTAGATACGGACCATGATCCGAAACCTACTAAAGAAACTCTATCTCCTTTTTTTAAAGAACCTTCAACATTTCCTAAAAAAGACTCTAATGCTTTTTTTGCTGCTGCCTTTGTGATGCCAGCATCTGCAGCCATCGCATCGATCAATTCTGTTTTGTTCATAATGAAATTAGATTAAGTGTTAAATTGTTATATACCTATAGAAACAAATTTATATGGATTTCCGACGAACACAAGTAAAACGGCGTTAAATAGCACATTTTGTTAATAACTCTAATGCTTTGTTAATAAAGTAAGGTTCTCTGTACGATTCCTACAAAAATATTTCACATTTCAATTACATAAAATGAGCATCTTTATTTAGTTTTAGTCCGTTTAGAATAGCGTTTATAGGCATTCTTCTCTTTCCTTGTAGCTGTATTTCTAGTAAATGAATAAAACCATTTCTTACAGCAATCTTCATTTCCTTTTTTGTTGCAATAATTTTACCAGTAGAAAAATTATGTGTTTCCAATTCCATTTTAGACTTAAAAACTTTAACTGTTGTAGCTTCAGTACCATTTATTAGGGTAGTCCATGCCGTGGGATACGGTGCCAAACCCCTGATAAAATTAAAAATATTCTGGGCAGAACCTGACCAATTTATATTGCACGTTTCTTTATGTATTTTGTAGGCTACTCTAGGAGCGCTAATAGCGGTTTGTACTTTTGCTGTAATACTATTTGCAGCAATTGCTTTGACAGTGGCTATAACCAAACCAGCTCCTTTAGACATCAGCTTATCATGCAGACCTTCTACATTTTCTAATGGATCTATAGTTACTTTTTCTTGCAGGAGTACAGCCCCAGTATCAATTTTTTCATCAATATAAAAAGTAGTGACACCTGTAATTGTTTCCCCATTTATTATCGCCCAATTGATAGGGGCTGCCCCTCTATACTCTGGTAATAAAGATGCATGTAAATTAAAAGTGCCTAGCTTTGGCATCTTCCAAACTACTTTTGGTAGCATTCTAAAGGCAACTATAATTTGCAAGTCGGCATTTAACGATACTAATTCGTCTAAAAATGAGGTAGCTTTTAAATTTGTTGGTTGTAATACTTTTAGATTGTGTTCCTGTGCGAATATTTTAACCGCAGACTGATTGATTTTTCTACCCCTACCAGCAGGTTTGTCTGGGGCGGTAATAACACCCACTATAGTTTGCTCGTTTTGCAAGAGTGCGTTAAGAATACCTACAGCAAAATCTGGAGTTCCCATAAAAACTATACGTGGTTTTTGCATTTTCTTAATCTTGTATTTGATATTGATTGAATGTATTCACTTTTATTTTACCCTCTTCCAAAAGGGATTGAAGCGCTTCTGTAATTAAGGCATGCTCTTTATTTATTAGGTGCTGAATAGTTCTAGAATCTACTGTTCTTTCAGCTAAGAGTGTTGTTATCTCGTTTTGTATTTGTGCTGTTGTAGCATTTGTACCGCGTTTACGTTCGCAAATATCGCAATGACCGCAATCGTTTAGGGAAATTTCACCAAAATACTGTAATAGTTGGGTACTCCTACAAATAGTTGTGTTTTTAATAAATGAAAGCATTTGCGCTACTCTTTGTGTTTTTAATTGATTTTGCGCTGCAATACTTTTTGAAAAAACTTGAATTGTTTGGTCATCTTCTCTTGGTACTAAAAAGTCAATCTTAAAATCTGTATTGGCTATAACAATGTTAGCAATTTTATCATTAGCTAACTTCTCTATGAGGTTTTTAAATGCTAACTCAGAGATCTGTAATTTTTTGGAAAGTACGTAGCTGTTTATCTTAGTTTCAAACTGAAAAATACCACCATAACTTCTTAAAATAGTTTGTACTACTTCTTCCATTTCCGGATGATGCTCTATATAGCTTAGTAATACTACTTTATCTACTACAAACTGCATAGTAGTAGCTTTAGTAAAAGATTCTGATAAACTAAGTACCGCGTTCCTATCTAAGATTTTTAGAACATTGTATACCATAAAAGAATTTAACTTATAAGTGGCGCAAAATTTTTGAAAATTTAACAGATGGTTTGTCCCAAAGCCCTCTCCGTAGGCAATTTGAAAATAATTATTTAGTTTTTTATAGATTAACTTAACGAACGCAACATCTGGTAATGACGCTAAAAATTGTCTTTTCACTTGTGCTTCATCTGTTTTATTTGTCAGCATAATAGCCGCTGCGCTTGCTCCATTTCTCCCAGCTCTACCAGCTTCTTGATAGTAGTTTTCTATACAATCTGGCGTTTGATAATGTACTACTAGAGATACATCTGGTTTGTCTATACCCATGCCAAACGCATTGGTTGCTACCATAACCTGCACCGTATTTTCTAACCAAAGGTTTAATTTTTTCTTTTTATCCTTTTCTGGTATGCCTCCGTGATAATAGGTAGTTTTAACACCATTGGAAGTTAAATAGGCGGCAAGTTCTTGCGTCATTCGTCTAGTGCGCACATACACAATCGCACTTCCTTTTAAGCTACGGCATAGTTGCCTTACTTCATTCCTTTTATCTTCTTCAAAAAAAACTTTAAAAGCGATGTTACTTCGTACGAAAGAATCGCGTTTTATTAGTGGTGTATTTAATGCAAGCGATATTAAAATGTCATCAGCTACTTTGGTGGTTGCTGTTGCGGTAAGTGCCATGATTGGCACCTTAGGATGTAGGGTTCTAAATACCCCACAATCTAAATAAGCAGGTCTAAAATCCTGACCCCATTGAGAGATGCAATGCGCTTCATCTACTACAAATAAACTTACATTCATTTGTTGAATGCGCTCTAGGACTAGAGGTTGCGAAAGTCTTTCTGGTGATAAGTATAAAAATTTATATCCGCCATAGATACAATTATCCATCAGATCTATAAGATCTTCTGAATAAACAGCACCAGACAATCCTAAGGCTTTAACACCTATTTTCTTTAAGTTTGCTACTTGATTTTCTATAAGTGCAATTAATGGGGAGACTACAATACAAATGCCTTCCTGTAAAATTGCTGGTATTTGAAAACAAATAGATTTACCACCTCCTGTTGGGAGTAAGGCAAGAACATCTTTACCAGCCAAAGCTGCCTGAATGATTTCTTCTTGAGAACCTCTAAATGAGCTATGACCCCAATATTTTTGGAGAATCTGGCTAGGATGCTCCAAATGCTTTATTTAAATGAGAGATTATGAATTCTTGTCTATTAGAAATGGAATCAAAAGGAACAAAAATAATGGGGTAACCTAAGGATTTATACGTTTTTACCAAGTGCGAGTGCAGCGCTACTGCTTGCTCAAAGGTTTCCATACGCTCTTCATCTTGTTTGTATATTTTTTTCCAAGGAGGGAGAATAAAAACAGTGTCATACCTATTAGATAAACAAGTATTTGAGTAGGCAGTCGTAAATTTCTGATTAAAATAATCCATATACGCCAACACGTCTGGCATACCTCTATCATAAAAAACAAATGGATCTAATTTACCTTTCGCATCTGAAAAATGGGCATGTCTAGCCTTCAGTAATAGTTCATTGAAGGCAGCGGCATCTTTAACAAAAGCGAGCGGATTACAACTAGGCTTTTTAGTATTCTGTTCTAATTTAGCCGCTTTGGTCATGCTTCTAACAACCTCATGGTAACAGAAGTAACTAGCTGATTCCAGATTGTTAATAATGGCTGTTTTGCCGGTACCTGGTGCTCCTGTAATAACAATTCTTTTAGATTCCAAATAGTTGTTTTTAGCTTTGTAAAAATACGTATTACATCCCTATAAGAAAACCAGAACAATCAACTTATATTTGGAAAAAATTTAGGTGGTAATGGATCAGAAACAAGAAGATTTCTATAAACGACTGCAATTACAATTAGCAGATAGTACGCAGTGGCCAACGGATTATTTATTCAAATTTATTGTGCTTTCGGAAAAAGAAAAAATTCAAAAAATACATGCTATTTTTGATAATACGGGAGCCGTAATAGATTTGAAAAAGTCTAAAAAAGGAAAGTATACCAGTATTTCTATCACTGTAAATTTAAAAAATGCTAACGAAGTAATCTCTAAATATAAGGAAGTTGGCATGGTAGAGGGGGTAATATCTCTTTAAGAATAGTTTTTAAAACTAAATTTCACTATTTTGCAGCTATAATAATAGAATACTTCTTCCATAATTTTAAGTAAACAGCACAAATTTGCATTTAGTAGAAAACCTTCAGTACAATACAGAGCGAACACATTTGATCATTCCTGAATATGGCCGTCATTTTCAGAAAATGGTAGATCACGCAGTGTCTATAGAAGATCCTATAGAGCGAAATAAAATAGCGAAGTCCATCATTAGTGTGATGGGAAATCTGCAACCGCATTTACGCGATGTACCAGATTTTCAGCATAAATTATGGGATCAGTTATTTATCATGTCAGATTTTAAACTAGATGTGCCTTCTCCCTTTCCTATCACTTCCAAGGAAATGTTACGAGAAAGACCAGCGAGTTTAGAGTATCCTCAAAATTTTCCGAAATATCGCTTTTACGGCAATAACATTAAGCGTATGGTTGATGTAGCAGTAGAGTGGGAGCGTGGTGATAAGAGATCTGGATTGGAGTATGCCATTGCCAATCATATGAAAAAATGTTATCTAAATTGGAACAAGGATGTTGTAGATGATTCTGCGATTTTTAAGCATTTGTATGAGCTTAGTAACGGTGAGATAGATTTAGCCGCAAAAGAGGAAAGTCTTACAGATAGCGGTCAGTTTCTAAAAAATAGGGTGGCGAAAGCACCCAAGAAAGCATATACTGGCAAAAGCATGCATAGAAACACTAATAATCGTAGCAAAAAACGCTACTAAACGGTTATAATTTTTTAGATGGGTATATTTAAAATTGAAGGAGGACATTCACTTTCTGGCGAAATTGAACCTCAGGGAGCAAAAAATGAAGCATTACAAATTTTATGTGCGGTGCTTTTAACGTCAGAGAATGTTACTATACATAATATCCCAGATATTGTAGATGTAAACAAGCTAATCTCCTTGCTTGAAGATTTAGGCGTTAAAATTCAGAAAAAAGGGAAAGGTTCTTATACGTTTAAGGCAGATGATGTAAACCTAGAATATTTGCAATCGGATCAATTTAAGCAAGACGGTAGAGGATTAAGAGGTTCTATTATGCTAGTGGGTCCATTATTGGCACGCTTCGGAAAAGGCTATATTCCAAAGCCAGGAGGAGATAAAATAGGTAGAAGAAGATTAGATACACACTTTGAAGGATTTATTAAACTAGGTGCTACATTTAGATATAACAGAGAAGAATACTTTTACGGTGTAGAAGCAAAAAAACTTATAGGCACGTATATGCTGCTAGATGAGGCTTCTGTAACGGGTACTGCAAATATTGTGATGGCAGCCGTTTTAGCCGAAGGACAGACTACCATATACAATGCAGCTTGCGAGCCCTACTTGCAACAACTTTGTAAAATGCTTAATGGAATGGGTGCGCAAATTTCTGGCGTAGGCTCTAATTTATTGGTGATTGATGGCGTTACAGAACTAGGTGGAACAACACATACCATGTTGCCAGATATGATTGAGATTGGTAGTTGGATTGGTCTTGCTGCGATGACAAAAAGCGAATTGACTATTAAAAATGTAAGTTGGGAGAATTTAGGTCAAATTCCTTCTGTATTTGGCAAACTAGGAATAACACTAGAGCGTAGGGGAGAAGATATTTACATCCCTAAACACACAGAAGGTTACGAAATACAAAATTACATAGATGGCTCTATTATGACCATAGCGGATGCTCCTTGGCCTGGTTTAACGCCAGACTTGTTAAGCATTATACTTGTCGTAGCTACCCAAGCTAGAGGTGAGGTAATCATACATCAAAAAATGTTTGAAAGCAGGTTGTTTTTTGTAGACAAACTTTTAGATATGGGAGCTAAAATCATCCTTTGCGATCCGCATAGAGCGGCAGTAATGGGGCATGATTTCAAGTCTACGCTAAAAGCGACTACAATGACATCGCCCGATATTAGAGCGGGTGTATCTTTATTAATCGCGGCACTTTCTGCAAAAGGTACTTCTACTATTCATAATATTGAACAGATAGATCGTGGTTATGAAAATATAGATGAACGTTTACGTGCTATAGGTGCTAAGATTACCCGCATATAAAAGTTAAGAACCAGATCATACTCCATATAAAAGTTCTTATCCAGTTATAAGACACTAATTGCGCTATTGTTTGGTCTGTATAATTGTTTTCGGCTATTGAATTATGCCTAGGCACAAAGGTTACAAAGGTGCTACCCCATACGGCAAGTACTAGTATTGCGCTGGTAGTAGTATACAAATTTTGTACTGCGTACAATTGCCAGCCAATTATAACTACTTGGGCTACCATAAGTGGTATTACTATTATAGAGATTCTCTTAACGTAAACTGCGTGCCATAGTAATAAGCTTGTTTTGCTATAATACTTAAAGCTTGGATAAATAATAAGCTGCACCATCCAGATAAGTACCACTAGACCAGAATCTATAGAAAATCGTACTAAATTCATCTCTATTAAATTTTTGTAGAGGATGTAGATTTATATGCATCTGACCGTTGTAGATCATAATACATTCTAAAAAAGTTAAAAAGGCAATAGCATTAATCTAATAATGCTATTGCTAAAATAAATGTTCTTTTATTTATTCTAATGCCGCTATTTTCTTTTGAATGGCATCTGCATCTGCATCTGCATATTTACCATCGCTAGCAGACCTGTTACTCTTAGAAAGGTCAAAAGCTTCTTTCATTAGTTTCTTATATTCAATCTCTAATTTTTCCTTTTCTGTTTTTTTCTTAAATATTCCGAACATAATTTTTTTTTAAGGGTGTGTTTTCAATTAATTATAATTTTTGTAAGCTATTGTATTGTGTCCCAAACTGGTCTGCCGGGCAGTGTATGTCTATTAATAATTCTCTTACCCTCTTTTCTAGAATTTGCGTTTTTCTTATAGCTATATAGCGTATCTCTTGCAAACTTTCTCATAGTGGTAATAGATACTATGGGTTTAGGATAATTCTTGCCAAGTTCAAAGTTTAGGAATGTCTGCTCCATAGGCGGAATCTTCCATGGTTCGTGAATGTAGGAACTTGGGATGTCTGCTAATTCAGGCACCCATTTTCGTATAAATACTCCTTCTGGGTCATGTTCTTTACTATTCTTAACAGGATTATAGATTCTTATAGTATGAATACCCGTTTCGCCAGATTGCATATTTAGTTGTGGAAAATGAATGCCTGGTTCAAAATCTAAAAAATTTTGTGCTAAATGAACCGTGCAATCTTGCCAAGGTTGCCATAGTAAGTGTGTAAAGAAAGAGGCTAACATAGCACGCAATCTAAAATTGACAAATCCTGTAGCACGTAAACATCGCATTGCTGCATCGATTAAAGGAACGCCAGTATTTCCTTCTTTCCAAGCGTTTTGTAGCACCATGTTGGGCTTTTTAACAAGTGAATGATATCCACTATTGATACTTTCAAATTCCATACTGCCTTCCATCTCAAACTTTTGTATGAAATGTGCTTGCCACCGCATTCTAGATAAGAAGGAACTTAAATTCCTTTTATTCTGATCTGTTTTGTGGTTAGCCGCATGCTGGCATACTTGTCTAGTAGAAACGTTACCCCAAGCAAGGTACGGAGAAAGTCTACTGCTGTAAAGTCTAGAAGTTGCTGGTTTAGAGTAGTAGGTATTGTAACCACTCATACGTTTTTCTAAAAATGAATTTAAATATTTGAGAGCAAATTTTGTTCCTCCTTTTTGAATAAGACTGTCGGTATTAGTTTCAAGTGATACAGTCTTAAAATTCTTCAATAGAATAGTTTCTATTTCACTTTTATCAATAAACAATCCATTTTCCATTTTAGGAACGGCAATGGGAGCATTAATAAATTTCACCCAATCATTACGCCATTGGCTTCTATCCTTCCTACCTCTAAAAACCCCATTTTGAATACTTTCTAACCAAATTACCTTTTTATCGAAACACCACTTGGCAACTTGTTTATCTCTATCATACGTCATTTTCATACCAGTTTCTTGGTAAGAATAAATAGTACTTATCTTATTTAGATCATGAAGCACTTTTAATGTTTCTATAATGCCTTCCTGTACTATTAATATAGAGGTATTAAAGGGTGCTAATTGCTTTTGTAGATCCTGTAGACTCTGTTTTATAAAATCTATATGCTTCTTACTGTAGTGAGCATCAGTACACCAAATAGGCTCAAAGCTATAGAGTAAAAGTATCTTTTCACTACTAGAAATGGCACATACTAGAGGCTCATGGTCTAGTAGTCTTAAATCTCTTTTAAACCAAACAACTACCATTAGGCAACCGCTTCTTTATAGGTGGCTAAACAACGCGCGCGCGCTTCCTTATGATCTACCATTTTCTCTGGATAGCTACTTTTATTATAATCTGGCACCCACTTTTTTATATATTCTTTCTCTTTATCAAACTTATCTACCTGCGCCATAGGATTAAAAATTCTAAAATAGGGCGCAGCATCTACACCGCTACCTGCCGCCCACTGCCAATTACCAACATTAGAGCTCATTTCATAATCTAGTAATTTTTCGGCAAAATAGGTTTCCCCCCATCTCCAGTCTATGAGTAAATGCTTACAGAGAAAACTAGCGGTAAGCATACGTACTCTATTGTGCATATAGCCTGTAGCGTTCAATTCTCGCATTCCTGCATCTACTAATAAATATCCCGTTTTTCCGTCTTTCCACTTCTCAAACTCGGCTTCGTTATTCCTCCATTCAATACGGTCATATTTAGGCCTAAAGGCAGCTTCTTTTGTATGAGGAAAATGCCAAAGTATTTGCATAAAAAATTCTCTCCAAATTAGCTCACTCCAAAAAATTTCATTCTCCTCCGCAATTGCTTTTTTCATCATTTTACGAACAGAAACGGTGCCAAAACGCAAGTGAGGTCCTAAATGGGAAGTGCCATTCTTATGCGCAGGAAAGTTTCTAGTAGCTTCATAATTATCAATTAGAGTTGGGGTCACATCATATTCTGGCACTACAATTTTAGAGGCCTCAAAACCCATATCCGCTAAGGTAATATTCGGAAGCCTACTGTGTTCTATAAGATTATTTAAGAAGGAATTCGTGTAGTGTATGGTAAGTGCTATATTTTCAAAAGCAGTTTTCCACTTGTTTTTAAATGGTGTAAATACCACATAAGGTTTACCATCATCTTTCACCACTTCTTCTTTCTCAAAAATCACCTGATCTTTAAATAATTTAAAAGGGATATTGGTTTTATCCAATAGCTCCTTTATGTTGCTATCTCTCTCCTTAGCATAAGGCTCATAATCACTATTGGTATAGACCTCTTTAATAGTATACTCTTCTAAAAGGTTTTCAAAGATAGTAAGGGGCTTGCTGTAGAAAAGAGCCAAAGAACTATTGTGTTCTTTTTGCAAAGTGGCTCTCATTCCTTGCAACGTGTTGTGTAAAAAAGTAACCCGCGCATCATCTTTAGGGAGTTTATCTAGAATTTGAGCGTCAAATATAAATATAGGAAGCACTGGATAGTCGCTTTTTAAAGCTTCTAAGAAGCCCACATTATCATCCAATCTTAAATCTCTTCTAAACCAAAATACAGCAACTTCCTTTTTCATTCTAAGATATATTTAAGGTAGATAAACCACCATCAACACCAAGTATTTGTCCTGTCATCCACGTACTTTCTTGTCCTAGTAAAAAAGCAGTTATATTTGCAATGTCTTCTGGTTGTCCTACTCTCTTTAATGGGTGGCGTTGAGACATCATTTCCACCTTCTTATCATTGCTTAGTAAACGTTTTGCTAGTGGAGTATTTACTAAAGAAGGGGCTACTACATTTACACGTATTTTTGGTGCATATTCTGCCGCCATAGATTTAGCAAAACCTTCTATGGCGCCTTTTGCTGCGGCCACGCTGGTATGAAATGGCATACCCGTACCTACGGCAACAGTACTAAAAAAAACCATATTACTACCTTCTGCCATACGCCCAATGAGTGTCTTAACTACGCGCACCAAACCAAAAAAGTTTAATTGCATGTCTTCCTCAAAAGTATCCATGCTCATCATTTTAAAAGGTTTTAGATTTATGCTACCGGGAAAGTATACTAAGCCATGTATCTCTTCTGGTAGGTGCTCTAAATCCAACGTGTCTGTACTGGCATCAAAAGGAATGTGTGTGCAGTTTAGTTCTTCTAAACCCTCGTTAGTTCTAGATGCAACAAAGACAGTATGACTTTCTTGAATTTTTTTTAGTAGCGCGTTGCCAATTCCATGAGAACCGCCTATTAAAACTATATTTTTACTCATAATTAAAATGATTTAAATGCTAAATATTTAGGAACGTTTGGCAATGTGCCAAAAATTTCTGTTAACCTTTGTTCTCTAAACTTGAAAATTTGACTTAATTGCTTTTTAACAATAATAGGGTGCGCTATCTGTCCTAATATTCCCAACGGGACTTTAT
>Ga0115565_10002529_pt1 | contig 13810 bp, 11 predicted proteins | sample COGITO_mtgs_1105_FD_87199 | JGI IMG/M metagenome (GOLD analysis project Ga0115565, IMG submission 87199) | Pelagic marine microbial communities from North Sea - COGITO_mtgs_110530 | ecosystem: Environmental > Aquatic > Marine > Epipelagic | place: Germany:Helgoland, sampling site Kabeltonne... | reverse complement strand
CTAGAGAAGTTTGAAAACTCTAAGGATACCTATAGTGCTACAGAAGCTGCAAGAGTGGAAGTTTTAGGTTTGTTAAATAAAACGATAAGACCAGAATTTCTTAATAGAATTGATGATATTATCATGTTTACTCCGCTAGATAAGCAACAGATAAAAGAAATTGTACGCTTACAATTAATAGGATTAAAGAAAATGCTAGCCATGCAAAATATTACAGTAGATGCTACCGAAGAGGCCATTAACTTTTTAGCCGATAAAGGGTACGAACCGCAGTTTGGCGCGAGACCTGTAAAACGGACGCTACAAAAAGAAGTCCTCAATACCCTATCTAAGTCGCTATTAAGCGGTGCTATAAAGGCAGACAGTATTATTTTAATAGATGCTTTTGATCAAAAACTGGTATTTCGGAATCAGGAGGAATTAAGCGCTTAGATTTTTTGAATACAAAAAAAATATAGTGTAACTAAAAAGGGTTATTCTCCATTGGAGAATAACCCTTTTCTACTACTTATATGAATATAAATTATTGATCTAAAAAAAGAAAAATACTAGTACAGCACTCTAAATTTAATAGTGTTTTCTACTTTCCTTAAGTCTTTAATTACTTCTTTATTATATTCCTTATCCAAATCTGTAATAACATACCCCACTTCACTATCTGTAGAAAGGTATTGGCTAGAAATGTTAAGCTCATAGTTAGCTAACACTTTATTAATTTTTGCCATAATACCAGGTACATTCTTATGAATGTGTAAAAACCGGTGCGATTTATTCTGTTTTGGAAGTCTTATATTCGGGAAGTTTACGGCATCTACCGTATTTCCAGAATTAATATAATCCATTATTTTGCTAGGTACAAAGGAAGCAATATCTCTTTGCGCCTCTTCCGTACTTCCACCAACATGTGGCGTTAAAATAACATTAGGAAAACCTTGTAATCTTGTTTGAAACTCCCCATTACTTCTAGGCTCTTCTGGGTATACATCTACCGCAGCCCCCCCTATTTGTCCGCTTTCTAAAGCATCCGCTAGGGCTTCAATATCTACTACAAACCCTCTAGATAAGTTAATAAGCATAGCACCTTTTTTCATTTGTGCTATTTCCTTTTCTCCAATAAAATTTTCGTTCGCTTTATTATCATCAATATGTAAAGTAACCACATCAGATAGCGCCAATAACTCATTTAAAGAATTGCATTTTACTGCATTTCCTAAAGCTAGTTGATCATCTACATCATAATAATACACCCGCATACCAATGGCTTCCGCTAATACAGAAAGTTGTTTTCCTATATTACCATAGCCTACAATTCCTAAATTTTTACCACGTACTTCTCTAGAACCTGAGGCAGTTTTTTGCCATTGGCCACTATGAATCTCAGAGCTACGGGCAAAAACACTACGCATAAGCATAATGATTTCTCCTATTGCCAATTCTACAACAGATCTTGTGTTGCTGTACGGTGCGTTAAAAACAACTACGCCTTGTTTTTTAGCATGTTCGAGGTCTATTTGGGTGGTACCAATACAAAAAGCAGCTACTACCAACAATTTATCAGCAGCATCTAGCACTTTCTGGTTTACCTGTGTTTTAGATCTAATACCAAGAATATGTACTCCTTTTATCTTCTCTATTAGTTCTTCTTCTGGCAAACTGTGTTTTACCAATTCTACTGAAAATCCGTCTTCAGACAAATTATCAAAGGCATCTGTATGCACATTTTCTAATAGTAAAACTTTAATTCTATTTTTCGGGTAAGATATATTTCTAGGCAAATCGTTTATGTATAAGAATTCATCCAAATTTGGTGTAATATAATCGGCATTATCGGCAGCTTTGTTTCTGTGTACATTTTCGGTATACGCAAAAAATGTATCGGCAATTCCTGCTTGGCGCATTACATAATCGCTATACCCATCTCCAATAACCTGAACCTCACCTTTCAGGTTCATTTGCTTTAAGCAGTCTATTTTGCCATTGTGTTGCGAAAGCACATTTTTCTCATCAAAACCTATGATAGCACCATCCGCTGCAAATTTAAAAGTGTTTGCATATACCCTATCCGTAGGTATATTATACTCAGCGACGATGGGATCTATAAATTCTTTAAAACCGCAGCTAATTACGTAAATATCGTCAGCAAATTTCTCAAAAAACTCCTTGTTAGAAGCTATAGATTTTGAAATTTCTTGACGAAGTTCCTTTATGAGTCCCGCTAAATCGCTTTTATTTGCCTTTATTAGCGCTAGTCTTTTTTCTAGCGATTCTGTAAAAGAAATATCACCATCTATACCTAGATTCGTTATTTCCTGAATCTCTGCAAGAATTGCGTGCTTGTTTGGGTTGCCTTGTAGCGTTCTTTCTGCCAAGACATCCAAGGCCTCTACCTTAGTTAAGGTACTGTCAAAATCAAACACAAATTTTCTATTCGTTTCTACCATGTTGAGCTACTAAAATATTGAAAATTTATTCATTTAAAATGTCTAAAAAAGCTACACCAAAAGTAAAATTAATCTAGCTTAATTCCCTTCAAAATTACAAATAAAACTTAGGATGGTTTTAGCCCTTTAAATGCGTAATATTTAGTTGGATAAATCAAGATTAAATAGCTGTTTTAGATAGGCAGATAGAAACCCAAATATTTCCTATCTTATGAGAAAATAGATAGCCCACGACATCAACCTAGAACCATCTTCTAGTTTTAATTAAATAGGAAGTATACTCTTTACCAAATTTTTGAGCTAAAAATTTTTCTTCTTCTGCAATTTGAAAGCGGTTCATATAACTAACAAAACCTGCCACCACTAGAATATTAAAGGCGTTCCCTAGGACTAAAGCTAAAGCTAGTAATAATAGCAACATGGCTAAATACATAGGGTTTCTAGTTATTTTATAAACACCGCTAGTAACTAATACTACGGTTTTTTCTAATTTATATGGATGCACAGCGGTTTTCTTTTTAGAGAACAAGTATAAACTCCACACTATAAAAATAACCGCAACTATACTTAGCACTAGAGCCACTATTATACTACCAAAAAATTCAAAAGCCCCAAAGGGTAAATAACTGCTTACCAAACTAAGTAGTATAACAAAAAACAAAAAGACGAAGAGCGGTGGTAGCTTCCATTTCATTTACTAAAATTAGTACTTTTGGGGGTACCCTACTGCAATTTAACAAAAACTAACATGATAGATCTTGTATTTGCTACGCATAACAAAAACAAAATAGCAGAGATTCAGTTATTAGTACCAAGCAACATAAATATTATTTCTTTAGCTGATATAGGATGCCATACGCCCATTCCTGAGACGGCAGACACACTAGAAGGGAATGCACAGATAAAAGCAGACTTTGTTACCAACACCTACCAACTGCCTTGCTTTTCTGACGATACTGGGTTACTTGTAGCCTCATTAAATAATGAGCCTGGTGTTTATTCCGCTAGGTATGCTGGGGCGGATAATAACGCACAAAAAAATATGGATAAGTTGTTGGGTAACTTAAAAAATATAGAAGATAGAACAGCGCAATTTAAAACAGTAATAGCGCTAAATATGCATGGTGAACAACACTTTTTTAAAGGACGTGTTGAAGGTGCTATTACAGAAGCCCCAACGGGTACGAGTGGCTTTGGCTACGACCCAATTTTTATGCCCCATGGTTACACTAAAACATTTGGTGAGTTGAGCCCGCAGATAAAAAGCAGTATTAGCCACAGGGGTATTGCTTTTTCTAAATTAGTTGCGTTTTTGGGGAGTTTGTGATTTTTGGTCATAATGTTTTGACTTTTAGTGAAAATGCTATTTAAAATATCAAATTTTGTTACTTTGGTGTGTTTGGTAGCATCTTGCACTTTAGGCGGAAAAGCGTAGTAATCTTCAAAACGCTGTATAGAAAAGCTAACGCTCAGTCAAGCACATTTCATTTTTCTCGTGCCTCAAAAAATAAAAAGAGCTTGCCTTTTCCCAACGCTATACTTCTAATAATACAATGAACATTTTCATTATTTAACAATGGATTTTTGTTATCTTTCTGCAGAATTATAAAAAGGTTTAAAATGAACCGAATTAAAGAAGTTCTAAAAGACAAAGGAATTAGTCAGACTTGGCTTGCTGAAAAAATGGACAAAAGTTATCCGACCATTAATGAGTATGCAAGAAATAAAAGACAACCGAGTTTAGAAGACTTATACAAAATTGCAGAAATACTTCAAGTAAATGCAAAAGACTTGTTAGTAGATAGCGACCCTTCGACTACGCTCAGGGTAAAAAATAATACTGGGAAATAAGATGAGCAAAGAACAAAAAATAACAGGTAACATACAACCACCAAACAAGGATTTGGAAATACTAAAGAAAAACTTCCCAAACTGTTTTGACAAAAAAGGAGAATTTAACTTTGAGAAATTCAAAACCCAATTGTCTAAAAACGAAATAAACTTTTCTAAAGAAAGTTACGGAATGGATTGGTTGGGTAAATCTTACGCTCGTTTATTGGCAACAGACGAAACCACTACGCTATTAAAAGAAGATGATACGTTTAACCAAAAAGACGAAAATAAAAACTCTGAAAACTTACTTATAAAAGGCGACAATTTAGAAGTGCTAAAGCACTTATCAAATGCCTATTATGAAAAAGTGAAAATGATATACATAGATCCACCATACAATACAGGTAGTGATGGATTTGTATACGCAGACGACAGAAAATTTACTGTTCAAGAACTACAAGAATTAGCAGGAGTAAGTGAAGAACGAGCAAAACGAATTTTAGATTTTACACAAAGTAAGAGTAACTCACATTCTGCTTGGCTAACGTTTATGTATCCACGATTGTATATCGCCAAACAACTTTTAAAAGATGATGGTGTTATTTTTATTTCAATTGATGACAATGAGGTTGCACAATTAAGACTACTAATGGACGAAATTTTTGGTGAGGAGAATTTTGTAGCAGAATTTTCTAGAATTACTAAGAAAGCGGGTAAAACCACAGATACAATAGCTAAAAATACGGATTATTTGATTTGTTATGGAAAATCTTCTAATGTATCAATTAAAAAAGAATCATTTATAGATAACAAATATAATAATATAGATAGTTTTAAGGGAATAAGAGGTTTTTATAAATTAAGTCAAACTCTAGATTATAGTTCTATCCAATATTCTAGATCCTTAGATTATGAGATAGAAATTGAAGGAAATATATTTAGACCAGGAAATTCAACAAAAGAGGAAATGGAAGAACGACAGTTGGCTAATCCTAACAGTGACGCTTGTTGGAGATGGTCAAGAGAATTATTTAATTTTGGGTATAAAAATGATTTTATCGTAGTAAAAAATAACAGAATTTATACGAAAACATATAAAAACGCGACCATAAAAAAAATAAATGGTAATTATGAAGTTGTTGAAGTGGAAAGAAAAAAATCAATTTCAACTCTTGAATTTATTGAGAATAAATACTCTAATGATAATGCTAAGAAAAATTTATCCAAATATTTTAAAGATAAAATTTTTGAATATTCTAAACCTGTTTCTCTTGTTACCAAAAGTATAAACATAACAACAAATAAAGACGATTTAATCCTCGACTTCTTCGCAGGTTCAGGAACCACAGGAGACGCAGTAATGCAACTCAATACGGAAGATGGTGGAAATCGGAAATTTATTTTAGTCCAATTACCAGAGCTAATAGACCCAAAAAGCAGCAAAACTACCTACGATTTTGTTGAAAACGAATTAAAAGTAGAGGAGCCTACTATTTTTGATATTACTAGAGAACGGTTAATAAGAGCGAGCAAAAAAATACAAGAAGAGAACGATTTAGTTATTAATGATAAAGGATTAATGGTTAATGAGTCAAAAGACAAAAAAATAGATTTGGGTTTCAAAGTATTTGAAACCATGCCAATATGGGAAGATTATAATTTTGAATCAGAGGAATTGGAGAAGCAAACCAGTTTATTTGATGAAAGTAAACTAACTAAAGAAGATATAAAAGCCTTGCTGGTTACTTGGAAGACGTATGATGGGATTCCGCTTTCGCGAAAGCTAACTAAAACTGACCTCAATGGCTATACAGCTCATTACAGTAGTGAGAAATTATACTTAATGGGTAAAGGGTTTTCAACTAGAAATCTTAAATCATTATTAGAAAAAATTGATGTTGATAAAAATTTTAACCCAACTACCATTATTGCGTTTGGGTATCATTTTGAAAGTAAAAATTTGCGTGAAATAGGCGAAAATATTAAGTCTTATGCTAACAAAAAAAGTATTGATATTGAGTTTATAACACGGTATTAAAAACCAAACAAGTGAACTATCCGAAAATATCGGACAGTTGAAAATGAAAAATAAATCTATCATCTCAAAAAAAGATTATGTCTAAAAATACTTCAATCAAATTATTTGAGCAACAGCAAGTGCGCACACACTGGGATGATGATGAAGAAATGTGGTATTTTTCTGTTATAGATATCATTCAAATATTAACCGAAAGCAAGGACGCTACTGCATATTGGCGTAAATTGAAACAACGTTTAAAAGCAGAAGGTAATCAAACCGTGACAAATCTTCACGGTTTGAAGATGAAAGCTAAAGATGGGAAAATGCGCAAAATAGATGTCGCAAATTATGAACAATTGTTTAGATTGATACAAAGCGTTCCTTGGCCAAAGGCAGAACCTTTTAAACTATGGATAGCAAAAGTAGCCAAAGAGCGCATTGATGAAATTGAAGACCCAGAACTAGGTTTTGATAGGCTAATGGAAACCTACCTTAGAAAAGGCTATAGCAAACAATGGATTAACCAACGTTTAAAAAGTATAGAAGTCCGTAAAAAATTAACTGATGAGTGGGATGAACGAGGCGTAAAAAAAGGAATGGAATATGCCATATTGACCAACGAAATAACCAAAGCGTGGAGCGGCCTTAATTTAAAAAAAAAAAAATTAAAAGGACTCAAAAAAGAAAATTTACGAGACAATATGAGTAATTTAGAATTGGTACTAAATATGCTTGCAGAAGCAACTACTACAGAAATAAGTAAAGAAAAAAACCTGAAACTTTTAACCAAAATAAAAAAATAGCCAAACAAGGTGGCACCATTGCTGGAAATACTAGAAAGGAAATTGAAGAAATGACAGGGAAAAAAGTAGTGAACAAACTGAAAGCAAAAGACTATTTAAATCCTAAAAAAGAACTAGAATGAAAGGATTTAATTTTGAAAAAAATCTACAGCATCAATCTCAAGCGGTAAAAAGTACGGTTTCAGTTTTTGATAATTTAGAAATAGAAAACCTAAAAGTAGTTGACAAACAATTTTTGAATCCTGTCTTGAAAATGTATGATGGCAATACTACTTATGCCAAAAACATTATAAAAACGCAAGAATCAAATGGCATTAAAAGTGAGGTTAGACAAAACTTAAATAGCAAAAGCAACATCATAGATATTATGATGGAAACAGGAACAGGAAAAACCTATACCTATACCAAAACCATTTTTGAACTCAATAAAAATTACGGTCTTTTTAAATTCATTGTCATTGTTCCTACACTTTCTATTAAAGCAGGAACAATCAATTTTTTAAAAAGTGATAGTGCAAGAACTCATTTTAAAGAGCAATATGGTAAAACCATAAAACTGCATATTGTAGAAAGTAAAAAAGGAGGTAAAAATAAAAAATCGTTTATGCCACCTGCTGTAAATAGTTTTGTAAACGCAGGAGTTTACGAAAAAAACAGCATTCAAGTAATGGTCATCAATGCAGGAATGATAAACTCTGAAACAATGCGTAAGAGTTTTGATAAAGGCATATTTGATAAACACACAATTCCTTTTAAAGCAATTTCGGCAGTTAGCCCTTTTCTAATAATAGATGAACCTCATAAATTTGGCACTACAAAAATAACTTGGGAAAATATTCAAAAAATGAGACCGCAATTTATTTTGCGTTATGGTGCTACATTTCCAGAAAAAGAAATAAAAGTTAAAGATGAATTAGGCAAGCTTAAAAAGAAAAAAGTAAAAGATTATCATAACCTGATTTATACTTTAACTGCGGTAGATTCTTTCAATCGTAATTTAGTAAAAGGTGTAATAGGTCATATTACAGAGTTTGAAAGTGGAAAGAATGCTATTGTAAAACTCAATAATACGGACGGAAAAGAAGCCACTTTTGAATTATTGGAAGACAAGAGTAGAAAGACATTTAAACTTAACAGAAAAGAGAGTTTACAAAGAGTACATGCTGCAATGGAAGACTTATATGTAGAAAGTTTAAACAAAAGCAAAGTTGTTTTATCTAATGGCATTGAATTATCTAAAGGCGATAAATTAAACCCTTATTCTTATGCAGAAAAACTGCAAGAAATAATGATTCAAAAAGCTATAAAAAGCCACTTTGAAAATGAGAAACACTTACTTACAAGAAGTGTAAAAATTAAACCAATTACTCTCTTTTTTATTGATAATATAGAAGAATACAGAAACGAAAATGGTTATTTAAGAACTACAATTGAACGTTTAATAAAAGCCGAAGTAGAAACGTTACTTAAAACCGAAAAAAACACCTTTTACAAAGCATATCTTAAAAAAACATTACAAGATTTAAGTCTTACACACGCAGGTTATTTTTCAAAAGATAATTCGGAAAAAGATGAAGCTATTGAAAAAGAAATAAACGAAATATTGCACGACAAACAAGCAATGCTAGATTTAGATAATCCAAGACGTTTTATTTTTTCTAAATGGACTTTACGAGAAGGTTGGGATAATCCAAATGTTTTTCAGATTTGTAAATTAAGAAGTAGTGGCAGCGATATTTCAAAACTGCAAGAAGTTGGTAGAGGTTTAAGACTTCCTGTAAATGAATACGGTAACCGAGTAAAAGACGAACAGTTTTACCTAAACTACTTTGTAGATTTTACAGAAAGTGATTTTGTAGATAAATTAGTGAATGAAATTAATGAGAAATCTGGTGCAATTTCTTTGGAAGAAAATCCTGAGAAATTAGACGAAAGAATGATTAAGAAAATTTGCGAATTATACGAAATAACAGAGGATGATTTATTTGAAATATTAGACGATAATAATGTAGTTACAAGGTCTAACAAATTCAAAGAAGGTGGTTTTGACTTTATTAAACAAAACTATCCTAAAATATTTGAAGGTGTTGGCTCTAATAAAGTTAGAAAATCTACAGATAAGAAAAAGCAAGTTAGTATAAGAACAGAAAAATACAGCGAGTTAAAAGAACTGTGGGAGAAATTAAATGAAAAGGTAATTTTAGAATACAAGTTTGAAAAAGAAGACAAATTTAAATCACTTTTTGTTAATTTCTTGAATGAGCAAAACAGTAATTTTACTATTGAAGGAATAAAAGAAAGAACAGCACAAATAGAAATAACTGACAACGTTGCTGGGCTTAAAGAAGAACAAAAAATTTATGGGAATGAAATAACGCCCATTTCTACCATGAAATATAGTAGTTTCTTGAAGGAATTAGCAAAAGTACTAAATATCAATATAAAGACTTTAAACAGTTCATTTATTGATTCTAATATTGACATAAACAAATTTCTAAATATTGCCACAGTTCGTATTATTAAGCAAAAATTTGAGAATTATTTAATGTTTAACGCAATAGATAAATTTGGTATTGAATATCAAAAAGTAAGCAATGAAATTCATCCAACTAAATTTACTGACGAAAATGGAAATGTATTAAAAGAAATTTCTGCCTCTGATGTTGGTGTACTATATTCAGAAAATAATGTAGCAGACACCTATTTACTTGATGAATTGTTTTACGATTCTGAATTAGAAAAACAGAATATTGAACAAAATTTGAAAGAAGTAGTTGTTTTCTCTAAAATCCCGAAAAACTCAATTAAGATTCCTGTTGCTGGCGGAAAAAGTTATTCACCTGATTTTGCTTATGTCCTAAATTATGAAGACAAATCGAAAAAGTTATACTTTGTTGTAGAGACTAAAGGTAAAGATGAAGAAAAGTTAGATAAAGAAGAAAGACAAAAAATAAAACATGCAGAAAAGTTTTTTGGAGATACAGTAAAAATTAAGTTCAAAACACAATTCAGCAATAAGAAAATAGAAAATTTAATACGAGAAATTATAGTTAAAAAATAGCCGACAATAAACGCAATACACATTTGAAATTCGCTTAAACCACCTTACAAGCCCAAAATTACAAAAGAGTATGTATTTGCCAACACTAAATAAGAAACACCTAGAAAACCAATATGAACGTAAAAAGCCATACGACCAAAAGGTAACCGTTGTGTAAGAAAGTGTAAATTGAACGCAGTCTAATTAAAATTTTGGCTTAATTTCAACCAAATAGTATTACAACGCAGGAACAACAAGAATTACTGAAAACACTTGAACAGTTTATTTCTAGAAAGCGGTTTATTTGGTAGGGGTAGTACTTCCGCACGTACGCTTAAGCGATTTACTGGCAAGGCTTTAGCATCTGAGAGAGACGATCACCTTAAATGATCATTACTGGGCGTTCTAAAAAGAATAATCATAATGGTAGGAGCAAGAATACTATCAAAATTAGTTTTAGCCCTCTGGCTATTGAAACTCCCCGAGAGATCGTCACTAAAAAGTTAGCCACGCTAAGAAAAGAAAAACTGCTATTCCAACGCTAGATAATAGTATTAATAACACATTACTTGCTACCCCTAGCTCCCGTAAAATGATCTTCCTTATTCTTAAAAAGCACATTAAAGGAAGTTAAACTTCCGTAAGTACGGGTAATGTATTGCTGCAAGTCTATCTTTTCTTGGTCGTCTAAATTTTTACTGCTGTTAATTTTTTGCTCCATGACCCTTATACGATCACGAACCATGACAATTTTGTGAAAAAATGTATTTATAGGTAATTCCTTACTTGCGGTAGTATCAGAAGGTTCCATAATTAATTTTCCTCCACGCCACTTATCAGCTATAGCTACTTTCTTGTGAGTATCGCTCCACTTCTCTAAAATACTCACTAAAGAACTTTCTATATCAAATAAGCTAACACTATCTACAGGAGCTTCTACTGCCTCTACAACGTTAAATTCTTCATCGGTAGCTATAGATTTAACACCCGCTTTTATAAAAGTAATCCAATACTGCTCACTTGATGTATTAGTTACAACACCTAAACCGTAGGTTTCGTGCTCAATTCTAGATCCAATTCCTAGTAAACTCATACCTATACTTTTTGAGATTAACGTTTCTTTTATAACTTATCAAATACGCTGTATAGTATGCTGAATTGAAAAATTTTATTAGAAATACCAGATTTATATATAGCTAAGGGAATTGGCCTTTTTATTTATTTCTTTTAACCAGTTCCGCTTCTATATCTTTTAATGTGAAACCCTTAGCTTGTAATAAGATTAGGTAATGAAATAGCAGATCTGCACTCTCGTACAAAAATAAATCATCATTAGTATCCATAGCTTCTATTACCGTTTCTACTGCTTCTTCGCCTACTTTTTGGGCAATTTTATTTATGCCTTTTTCAAATAAGGAAGCCACATAAGAAGTACTGCCATCTACAGCTGTCCGTCGCTCATTTATAGTTGTTTCCAATTGGGATAAGAAGCCAAATGAACTTGTATTTTCTTCTCCCCAACAAGTATCTGAACCCTTATGGCACGTTGGCCCTTGGGGTTGCACTGTAATTAGTAAGCTATCATTATCACAGTCGTTCTTTATAGTGCGGAGCCATAAAAAATTTCCGCTCTCCTCGCCTTTTGTCCATAATCTTTTTTTAGACCGACTGTAAAACGTCACTTTTCCAGTTTCCCGAGTTTTAGCCAAAGCTGCCACATTCATATACCCTAACATAAGTACATTTTTTGTACGCTCGTCTTGTATAATGGTTGGTACTAATCCGTTATGCATCTTGTCCCAATCTGGAGTATTAAACTCCTGTGTAATGTTACTCATGTGTTTTTATTAATTGAGACAAACGCCTCTATATATTTTTTTCTACCTAAAAGAAATTTCGCTTTTCCCCGTCTTATTTCTAAAATACCAGACGATCGCACTTTAGGAAAGAGCCAATGCTATTGCTGCCTTGGCGTGCTCTTTTGTAGTGTCTACCGCTAAAATAGTGCAATCTTCCTGCTGAATAAGTAAGGGTATTTCTGTACAGCCTAAAATTACAGCTTCTGCTCCGTTGGCAATACCACTATCTATAATTTTCAAATAGACCTGTTTGGATTCTTTTTTAATAATACCTTTTGCTAACTCTTGATAGATAATAGCATGAACTGTTTCTCTATCCTCTTTAGAGGGCACGAGCACTTCTATACCAAAGTTACTTTGAAGGATATTTTTATAAAAATCTAGTTCCATTGTAAATTTTGTACCTAAAAGCAGCACTTTTCTAAAACCGCTCCGCTTTATAACAGCACCCGTAACAGCTGCTATATGTACTATTGGGATCTGAATTTTTGCTTCCATAACAGGAACGCTAAGATGCATGGTATTTGCACAGATCACTATCATTTCTGCCCCTGCCGCTTGCAACCGCAAACCTATTTCTAACATCTGATTGTGTAGATCATCCCAATTTCCTACTGCTTGTTGGGCTGAAATTTTTGCGAAGTCTACAGATTCTATAATGCACTCGCAAGAATGCTGCGCACCTAATTCCTCCGCTATTAGGGTATTTAAATGATGGTAATATAACTGCGTAGACTGCCAAGTAATACCGCCAATAAGTCCAATCTTTTTCATAATATACTCTTTAGAGTCGCACTGAAATACCATCTTCCTGCAATTTTTCTTTTAAGGTTTTTATTTTAATTTCCTTAAAATGAAAAACGCTAGCGGCCAATGCGGCATCTGCTTTACCGTCTATAAAAGTATCTGAAAAGTGTTGCGTAGTACCTGCACCGCCTGAGGCAATAATTGGGATATTAAGGTCTGTACTCAGTTTTGCTAGTGCCTCATTTGCAAAACCGTTTTTAGTACCATCATGATTCATAGAAGTGAAGAGTAGTTCTCCTGCTCCTCTTTGCTCCACTTCCTTTGCCCACGCAAATAAATTTAAGGTTGTAGGCACCTTACCGCCTACAAGATGTACGAACCACTCCCCTGCCACTTGCTTTGCATCTATGGCTACAACAATACATTGAGAACCAAATTTTGCACTAAGCTCGTTAATTAACTGTGGATTTTTTACGGCAGATGAGTTTATAGAAATTTTATCTGCGCCGTTCTGTAAAAGAATGTCTACATCTTCTATCGAAGAAATACCCCCGCCCACGGTAAATGGTATGTTTACTTTCTCTGCGACGCGGTATACCAAATCTGCTAAGGTTCTCCTTTTTTGCGCTGTGGCAGAAATATCTAAAAAAACTAATTCGTCTGCTCCTTCATTACTGTAAATTTCTGCTAAAGCTACAGGATCACCAGCATCTCTTAAATCTACAAAATTGACACCCTTAACCGTTCTTCCGTCTTTTATATCTAAACAGGGGATAATTCTTTTTGCTAACATTCTTTTAGATTGTTATGGTGTTCTTTAATATTGATTAAATAGTAATTCTAACTAATTAAGCTTTGTTTAAAATATAATTTTCTAATTGCTTTAAGCTGATCTTACCCTCATAAATAGCCTTTCCTATAATAACACCCTCACAACCTAAATCTGCTAGTTTGGGTAATTCACTAAAGGTAGAAATACCACCAGAAGCTATTAACTTTATGTTTTCTGTTTCTTTTAAGATCTTTTCATATAGTAAGAACGAAGGGCCTTGCAACATTCCGTCTTT
>Ga0115565_10002528_pt1 | contig 13815 bp, 10 predicted proteins | sample COGITO_mtgs_1105_FD_87199 | JGI IMG/M metagenome (GOLD analysis project Ga0115565, IMG submission 87199) | Pelagic marine microbial communities from North Sea - COGITO_mtgs_110530 | ecosystem: Environmental > Aquatic > Marine > Epipelagic | place: Germany:Helgoland, sampling site Kabeltonne... | reverse complement strand
TTGGTGCTTGTGCAATGATGGAAATACGTAAAAGAGTCGTAAACGTAGACAAGATTGTTTATGGTGGAGACAGATTAGGTATTTACTTTTTAGAAACTGGAGCAGTTTCTAGAGGATCTAAAGTTGTGTATGATAGAGCACATTCTGCAATTGCAGAAATAGAATCGGGAATGATTGATTGGGATACAGTTTTTGAGAGAGTAGAATGGTTTCATTGGACAGGAATTACGCCTGCAATTTCTCAAGGAGCTGCAGATGTTTGTTTAGAAGCTGTAAAAGCTGCTAGTGCAAAAGGAATTACAATCTCAACAGATTTAAATTACAGAGCTAAACTTTGGAATTTTTGTGACGATGCTCACAGAGAAAAAATAATGACGGAATTAACATCTTACTGTGATATTGTTTTAGGAAACGAAGAAGATGCAGAAATGCACTTTGGAATTAAGCCAGCAGGAATTTCTGTACAAACTGAAGGTCATAACGTAAAAGCAGAAGCATTTTTATCTGTTTGTGAGCAAATGATGGAAAAGTTTCCAAGAGCTAAAAAAGTAATTACTACTTTAAGAGGTTCTATATCTGCTTCACACAATACTTGGGCTGGTGTTTTATATGATGGAAAACAATTATTACAAACACGTCAATACCAAATTACAGACATCGTAGATAGAGTTGGTGGTGGAGATTCATTTATGGGAGGTTTAATTTACGGATTATTAAAATACCCAGAAGATGATCAAAACGCATTAGATTTTGCAGTAGCAGCTTCTTGTTTAAAACACACTATTAAAGGTGATGCTAACTTAGCAACTGTTGCAGAAGTAGAAAAATTAATGGGTGGTGATGCTTCAGGAAGAGTAGCTCGTTAATAAGGGTTTAATTGTTGAATCGTTTAATTTTGTAACTGTTTTTGAAGTTATAAAATTATTTAATTCAACAATTACACAGTTACACAAATAAACAATTACACAATATTATGGCTCAATTTACAAGATTAGAAGTAGCACAAGTAATGAAAGATACAGGAATGATTCCTTTATTTTTTCACAAAGATATAGAAGTAAGTAAAAAAGTATTAAAAGCTTGTTATGATGGTGGAGCTCGTTTAATGGAGTTTACTGCAAGAGGAGATTTTGCTCACGAGGTTTTTGGGGAATTAACAAAATATGCAATTAAAGAATTACCAGGAATGGTAATGGGTGTTGGTTCTGTTACAGATGGAGCAGCAGCATCTTTATACATGGCTTTAGGTGCAAATTTTATTGTAACTCCAGTCTTAAGAGAAGATATTGCCATAGCTTGTAACCGTAAAAAAGTGTTATGGTCTCCTGGTTGTGGAACGTTAACAGAAATTGCAAGAGCAGAGGAATTAGGTTGCGAAATCGTTAAATTATTTCCTGGTGATATTTATGGTCCTCAGTTTGTAAAAGGCATTAAAGGTCCACAACCTTGGACGAGTATTATGCCAACAGGTGGAGTTTCGCCAACAAAGGAAAATTTAGAAGGCTGGTTTAGTGCAGGAGTAACTTGTGTTGGAATGGGTTCTAAACTAATGTCAAAAACTGCTGATGGTAATTTTGACTATGCTAAAATAGAAAGTACAACTAGAGAAGCTTTAAATATTATAAAAGATTTAAGGAGCTAGTTTAATTTGAATTACTTTAAAACGAAGAAAACTCTAACTGAAAAGTTAGAGTTTTTTTTTATTAAAATTTTCAAAAAAGTACCAACATACTTTATCTTTGTGATATAAAATTTTTAAACATGAAATTATATCCTTTAAAATTCACACCAATCTTTAAGTATAGAATTTGGGGTGGAGAAAAATTAAAAACTGAATTAAATAAAAAATATACAGCAGAAAATATTGGTGAATCTTGGGAAATTTCTGACGTTTCTGGAGATGAAACAACTGTAAAGGAAGGTTCTTTACAAGGAGAAACATTAAGAGAACTAACAACAAAGTTTAAAGGAGATTTTGTTGGGAATGCTGTTTATGAGAAATTCGGAGAAGAATTTCCGCTGTTAATTAAGTTTATTGATGCTAAAACACCTTTATCAATTCAGGTGCATCCAAGTAACGAAATTGCAAAAGAACGCCATAATTCTTTTGGTAAAAATGAAATGTGGTATGTTATGCAAGCTGATAAAAATGCAGAATTAATTGTTGGTTTTGATGAAAAATTAACGATTGATACGTATAAAAATCATTTAGAAAACAATACAATTTTAGAGGCAATGCATCATGAAAATGTAACAACTGGAGATACTTTTTATATTCCTACAGGAAGAGTTCATGCCATAGGTGCTGGGGTTTTATTGGCAGAAATTCAGCAAACATCAGATGTTACCTATAGAATTTATGATTATGACAGGGTAGATGCTAAAACAGGAGAAAAAAGAGACCTTCATAACGATTTAGCCATTGACGTGATTGATTTTGAAACCCATGAGAATTATAAAACGCAATATCAAATCGAAAAGAATGTTTCTAACAAATTAGTTCACGCTCCTTATTTTAAAACAAATATTTTAGAAATCGATGACGAGGTTAAAAAAGATTATAGTGCTATAGATTCTTTCGTGATTTATATGTGTGTGGAAGGTTCTGTGGAAGTTGTATCCGAAGATAAAAACTATAAAATAAATGCAGGAGAAACTCTTTTAGTACCAGCAATCATAAATAATGTAACTTTAAAATCTAATCAAGGTAAAGTTTTAGAAGTTTACTATTAAGCCTTTCTTAAAGAAGATTTTCGTTCAATTAAACTTGTTTTTACAATAATAGTTTTGTGGTTTTGTTGGTTTTTTTTACTTTCAATTTTATCCAATAATAACTTAGTAGCAGTTTCCCCTATTTCAAATCCAGATTGATTTATTGTAGACAATGCAGGTTCAATTACTGAGGAAATAGATTCGTTACTAAAACCAACAATGGCAATATCTTTAGGTATTTTTATGTTGATTTCTTTTAAATATTTAATGGCGCCAATAGCAACAACATCATTTGCGCAAAATAAACCATCTATTTTATAAGGTAGATTCATCATTTTTTCAACATTTTCAACGCCATCATTTTCCATTAAGCTAGATGTAAAAACGAGCTCTTCTTTAAAAGTTATATTATTTTTCTTTAAAGCATTTTTATAACCTTCAAATCTATTTTTATAGATTTCTAAATTTTGAGGTCCAGAAAAATGAGCAATGGTTTTACTTTTTTGATCAATTAAATGTTGGGTTGCCTTAAAAGCGGCATCAAAATCATAAATAACAACATTGCTATTTTCTTTGATATTGCAATGTCTATCAAAAAAAACATACGGAATATTTCTTTGTTTTAAACCCAATAAATGATTGTAGTTTTTAGTTTCCATAGAAATGGATATTAAAACACCATCAACTCTATTGGCTAATAAAGTTTTAACAATACTTTGCTCTCTTTCCAAACTCTCTAAAGATTGGCAAATAATAACTGTATAGCCAGCTTTAAAGGCAGTTTCTTCAATTCCTGCAATTGCAGATGAAAAGAAATGACGAGAAATTCTTGGTACAATTACACCTAAAGTAAAGGTTTTACTTTTTCGAAGATTAGAGGCTAAATGGTTACGTTGATAACCTAACTCAGCAGCTTTTTTTAAAATTTTAGCCTTTGTTTTTTTAGCAACTCTTGGGCTATCATTTAAAGCTCTAGAAACAGTAGAACTATCAATATTTAAAATTGCTGCAATATCATGTATGGTTACTTCGCTGTTATCCATGCTTTGAAAAAAGGCTAATTATTTAAGTGGTTATCAAAATGTAAAATTACTCTAATTATTATTTTGGCTAAAGCAAATATAAAATTATTAAAATACAATCGATTGTATTTTAATAATTTTTCTTATTTTTGTATCTGTACTAAGCAAAAATCATTAATTAAATTTGGATAAAATAATATGAAAACAACTTATAGCACACGCTATGCAGCAGCTCCACAAGACGTAAAAACGTATGATACAGCAAGAATTAGAGAAGAGTTTTTAATCGATAATTTAATGGAGCATGATAAAATTAATTTAACATATTCTCATTTTGATCGTTTTATAACAGGAAGTGCAGTGCCAATTTCATCAACCTTAACATTAGAATCAATTGACGCTCTTAAATCTGAAAACTTTTTAGATAGAAGAGAATTGGGAATTATAAATGTTGGGCAAAAAGGTAAAGTTTCTGTGGATGGAACTGAGTATGTTTTAGAACATAAAGAAGCTTTATATGTTGGGCAAGGAAATAAAAATGTTGTTTTTTCTAGTGATGATGCAAACAATCCTGCAATGTTCTACTTAAACTCAACCCCAGCTCATAAAGCTTTTCCTACTAAAAAAATTGGTAGAAATGATGTTGAAACGATTGAATTAGGTTCGCCAGAAACTGCAAACGCAAGAACGTTAAGAAAGTATATTGTAAATTCTGTTGTAGATGTTTGTCAACTTCAAATGGGAATGACAACGATTAAACCAGGAAGTTCTTGGAATACAATGCCAGCTCATGTGCATGATAGACGAATGGAAGTTTATTTTTATTTTGAAGTTTCAGCAGATCAAGCAGTTTGTCATTTTATGGGAGAACCAACAGAAACAAGACATATTTGGATGGCAAATAACCAAGCTGTAATTAGTCCTCCTTGGTCTATACATTCTGGTTCTGGTACAAGTAGTTATTCATTTATTTGGGGAATGGCTGGTGAAAATTTAGATTATGGTGATATGGATCACTGTAAAATTAACGAATTAAGATAATTATCAAAAACTAAAATTATGTCAATTAATTTATTTGATTTATCAGGAAAAGTAGCTTTAATTACAGGAGCAACGCATGGTCTTGGAATGGCAATGGCTACTGGAATTGGAAATGCTGGTGCTAAAATAGTAGTGAATGGAAATTCATCACAAGAAAAGTTGGACAAAGCAGTTAAAACTTACAAAGCTTTAGGAATTGATGCTTATGGCTATCTTTTTAATGTTGCTAATGAAAATGTAGTAAAAGAAAATATTGCTAAAATTGAGGCAGAAGTTGGTGCTATTGATATTTTGGTAAATAATGCAGGTATCATAAAAAGAACGCCTTTAGTTGATATGGAAGTTGCCGATTTTAAAGAAGTAATTGATATTGATTTGGTTGCGCCTTTTATTGTTTCTAAACATGTTGTAAAAGGAATGATTGCTCGAAAAAGCGGAAAAATTATTAATATTTGCTCGATGATGAGTGAGTTGGGTCGAAATTCAGTGGGTGCTTATGCAGCAGCAAAAGGAGGTTTAAAAATGTTAACTCAAAATATGGCTACTGAATGGGCAAAATTCAATATTCAAACCAATGGAATTGGTCCAGGTTATTTTGCAACGAGTCAAACTGAACCTATTAGAGTTGATGGGCATCCTTTTAACGATTTTATTGTTGGCAGAACTCCTGCAGGAAAATGGGGAAATCCAGACGATTTACAAGGTGCAGCTATTTTTTTAAGCTCAAAAGCCAGCGATTTTGTAAACGGACAAGTCGTGTATGTTGATGGTGGAATTTTAGCTACGATTGGCAAACCAGCGAATGAAGATTAAAATTAGTTGTCAGTTTGCAGTTACAGTTTTCAATAAAACTAGCGTTAAAACTTTTTGCTCTTTGTTAAAACTATGCTTCTTTAGATTTTAAAAATTAAATATCATCAATATGAAAAATTTAAAAAAATTTTGCTTTTTAGAAATTGGACTTTTTGTATTTGCTTGTGTTCAAAAGGAGGAAAAAATTACAATTAATGTAAAAAATTCTTTGGATTTTGAACGGTCAAACGAAATTGTAGAAATACAATTATCAGATTTAAACCTTGAAGATTTTTCAAAAATTGGAATCAAAAACACAAAAACAGGCGAATTACAAGTTACACAATTAGTAGATTTAGATGGCGAAGGAATTATGGATGAATTGTTGTTTCAACCAAAAGTACCAGCAAATTCTGAAGTAAATTTTGAAGTTGTAATAATTACAGAAGCTGAAAAACCACAAGCAGAAGCATTATGTTATTCTCGTTTTGTGCCAGAAAGAACAGACGATTATACTTGGGAAAACGATAAAGTTGCTTTTAGAGTTTATGGGCCTGATGCACAATATAGAGCAGAAAACAATTTGCCTCAACCAACTTTATCAAGTGGTGTAGATGCGTGGTTAAAAAGAGTTGAGTACCCAATTATTAATAAATGGTACAAAGAAACGTTAGTTGATAAAACTGGGAGTTATCACAAAGATACAGGTGAAGGTTTGGATGATTTTCATGTTGGTGTAAGTAGAGGTGTAGGAGGTATTGCTGTGAAGGTTGATGAGGAATATCACTTATCTAAAAATTTTACAAAATGGAGAACCATTACTACAGGACCTTTAAGAACTAGCTTTTATTTAGAATATGAAGATTGGGATGCCAATGGAAAAACAATTAAAGAATCTAAAACGATTAGTTTAGATTTAGGCAATAATTTATCTAAATTTTCTACGAATATTGCTGGTACAAACACAATTTCTGCAGGCTTAACGTTGCATGAAAAAGATGGAGAAGTTTCTGGAAATACTAAAAATGGCTGGGTTAGTTATTGGCAACCTCATGCAGATTCTGAACTGGGAACAGCAATTGTGGCATCAAAAGGAACCTTTAAAGGTTTTGAAAAATACGATGTTGAAACCAAAGATTTAAGCAATGCGTATGCACATTTGAATGTGAATAATAAGAAGGTTGTTTATTATGCTGGTTTTGGATGGAAAAAAAGTGGACAATTTGCAACAAAACAAGATTGGGAAAATTATTTAGATCTGTTTTCTAAACAGATTAATAATCCTTTAGAAGTGAGTATTCATTAATATAGATTTATAATATTTAAAAGGGATTGCAGTTAAAAGCAATCCCTTTTTTGTTTTTAAGCATAGTCTCATTTTTTTTATATATTTAAATCTTATAAAAAAATAAATATTTACAAAATAATTATGAGCAATAACAAACCTACATTAGTAATTTTAGCAGCAGGAATGGGCAGCAGATATGGTGGTTTAAAACAAATGGATGCGTTTACTCCTCAAGGAGATACCATTATAGATTTTTCTTTATATGATGCCATTCAAGCTGGTTTTGGTAAAGTTGTTTTTGTAATTAGAGAAAGTTTTAAAGCGGAATTCAAAGCAAATTTTGATAAAAAATTACAAGGAAAAATAAAGGTTGAATATGTATATCAGGAATTGGAAAATGTTCCAGAAAAGTATATCAATTTAAAAAGAATAAAGCCTTGGGGAACAGGCCACGCTTTATTAATGACAAAAAACAACATTCAAGAAAACTTTGCGATTATTAATGCTGACGATTTTTATGGAAGAGAAGCTTTTGTAAGCATTGCTAAGCGATTAAAAAATACGGATAAAAATAGTTTCAATTTTAGTATGGTTGGCTATTCTTTAAAAAATACACTATCAGAAAATGGCTATGTTTCTAGAGGAGAATGCACTGTAAATGAACATGGTTTTTTAAGTGATGTTACAGAACGTGTTAAAATCGATAAAATTAATGGAATTCTTAAAAGTGAAAACGAACAAAAAGAAATGATTCCTATGGATGAAAACACAATTGTTTCCATGAATTTTTGGGGTTTTACACCTGCATGTTTTGAGTTTGCAGAAACTTGTTTTTTAGAGTTTTTAGAAGAAAATAAAGAGGAGTTAAAAGCCGAATTTTATTTGCCAACCATTGTAAATAAAATGCTAAAAACTAAAAAAGCTACTGTAAAAGTGTTGCAATCAGATTCAAAATGGTTTGGAGTAACGTATAATAATGATAAAGAAAAAGTAGAAAAAGAGATTCAAAAGTTGATTGAACAAGAAGTATATCCAACAAAAATGTGGTTATAAAATGAAATCAGAAATAATACACTCTATTTTTGATGAATTCGAGCATCAACATCAATTTAAAAGTTATTCAGAATTAAATTCTGGGCATATAAACGATACTTTTTTAATAAAAACCGATGGAAAAACGCACTATATTTTACAAAGAATAAATCATGCTATTTTTAAGGATGTACCAGGTTTGGTTAACAATAAAGTTTTAGTAAGCAAACACCTTAAAAGTAAAAATTCAAATATATCCGAAGAAAAATTAAGGAATAAAGTATTGAGTTTTGTAAAAACCAAGGACACCGAATTTTACTATCATAAAGAAAATGCTAATTTCTGGAATTTAATGGTTTTTATTGATGATAGTGTAACGTATGAAGTTGTAAAAAATAAGGAAATTGCTTTTGAAGCAGGCAAACTTTTAGGCGATTTTTTAAATAATACAGCCGATTTTGACAGTAGCCAATTAATTGAGGTAATCCCAGATTTTCATAATATGCGTTTTCGCTTCGAACAATATTATGCAGCTTTAGAAAATGCAGTTCAAGAAAGATTAGAAAACGCATCAAAATACATAAAAAATATTGCTACTCTAAAAGATGAAATGCTTGTTTTGCAAGATTTAAAAGAAACTGGCAAGATACCTACAAGAGTTACCCATAATGATACAAAAATTTCAAATTCGCTTTTTGATACCAATAACAAAGGTATTTGCATGATAGATACAGATACTGTAATGCCAGGAATTATCCATTATGATTTTGGCGATGCTATTAGAACTATCTGTAATACTACTGCAGAAGATGAACAGGACTTATCAAAAGTTGAATTTAATGTAGATTTTTACGAAGCTTATAAAAAAGGATTTTTAGAAAAAACTAAAAGCTCTTTATTGGAAATTGAATTAAAACAGTTGCCTTTAGCCGCAAAAACAATGATTTTTATAATGGCACTTCGTTTCTTAACAGATTATTTGAATAACGATACTTATTATAAAACCAATTATGCAGATCATAATTTAGACAGAGCAAAAAATCAATTCAAATTGATAGAAAGTTTTACTAAAAAAACCTCCTAAAATTTAAGAAATAAGTAAAAATTATAACTATTAAAAAATAAAGTGTAAAAAATACATTAAAAAAGTATAACTTTATAATTTTAAATTTTCATTTAAAAAAAAATCAACTAAAAAAACAATTTATGCAACAAAAGAATAACACCACAGCAATTATTATTATTGCAAGTTTATTTTTCATTTTTGGTTTTGTAACATGGATAAATGGCGCTTTAATTCCGTTTATGAAAACCATAAACGAACTCACAGACGCTCAATCTTACTTAGTAGCTTCTGCCTCATATATTTCTTTTGTGGTAATGGCTCTACCAGCTTCTTATATTTTAAATAAAATAGGTTATAAGAAAGGAATGTCGTTAGGATTGATAATTATGGGAATTGGAGCTTTGGTTTTTATACCTGCAGCAGAAGCAAGAACGTATTGGGTTTTTCTCGCTGGTATTTTTATACAAGGTTTGGGAATGACAATTTTGCAAACAGCGTCAAATCCATACATCACAATTTTAGGACCGATAGAAAGTGGCGCAAAAAGAATTGCAATTATGGGAATTGCAAACAAAACTGCTGGTGCATTAGGTTCTTTAATTTTTGGGGCAATTTTATTATCTGGTATTGATGAAACAAAAGAAAAACTTGCTGGGGCAACTTTAGAAGAAAAAAATGTGTTGTTAGATACCATGGCTGATAGCGTTTTTATACCTTATATAATCATGGCAATTGTGTTATTTATATTAGGAATTTTAATTAGAAAAGCGCCTTTACCAAATGTAGAAGCTGTTGAAAGTGAAGAAATTGTTGAAGGGAAAACAGCAAAGACAAGTATTTTTCAATTCCCGAATTTATGGCTGGGTGTTTTAGCATTGTTCGTTTATGTTGGTGCAGAGGTTATTGCTGGAGATACTATTATTGCTTATGGAATTTCATTAGGATTTACTGGAGAAGAAGCAAAATACTTTACAACCTACACACTTTTGGCAATGGTTGCAACATACGCTTTAGGAGTTTTCTTAATTCCAAAATATGTAAAACAAAAAACGGCATTAATTGCAAGCGCCATTTTAGGAATTGTTTTTAGTTTTTGCATCTTAAATACCACAGGTTTTATATCGGTTTTGTTTGTTGCAGGTTTAGGAATTGCAAACGCTTTGGTATGGCCAGCAATTTGGCCATTGACATTAGACGGTTTAGGAAAATTTACCAAAACAGGTTCTGCACTTTTAATTATGGCAATTTCTGGTGGTGCAATAATTCCGCCTTTATATGGTAGAATTGTAGATGCAAATAAATTGGAGCTGATTACAAATGGTTTACAAGAAGCAGAAGCAATGGCAACAGCTTCTACAAACAGTTACTGGATTTTAATTCCTTGTTATGCAATTGTTTTATTCTTTGCAGTTTGGGGACATAAAATTAAAAATTGGTCAAAATAATAGAGTAATAATTTTTTAAAGGGAATAATTATCATGTTAAAAAGCACAATAGACAAAGCCACAGGTTTCGAAAAAAGATTTGAGAATATTGGCACAATTGTATATGAGGATGCTACTTCAGCATCCAAAGAAATAGCAAAAGAAATTGCTGATTTAATTAGAGTAAAACAGGCACAAAAACAAACTTGTGTTTTGGGTTTAGCAACTGGTTCTTCGCCTAAAGGATTGTATGCTGAATTGGTAAGATTGCACAAAGAAGAAGATTTAAGTTTTAGAAATGTGGTGTCTTTTAATTTGGATGAATATTACCCAATGGAACCAGATTCTGTAAACAGTTATGTGCGTTTTATGAAAGAACAATTGTTTAATCATATAGATATTATTCCAGAGAATTGTTATGTGCCAGAAGGTAGGTTAACCAAAGAAGAAATTAGAATTTATTGTGAACAATATGAAGCAAAAATAGAAGCTTTTGGAGGAATCGATTTACAAATTTTAGGAATTGGTGGTAATGGACATATTGGTTTTAACGAATCTGGTTCTTTACAAAACTCAAAAACAAGATTAGTAGCACTAGATCATATAACGAGAGTTGCAGCAAGTGCAGATTTTTCTGGATTAGAAAAAACGCCAAGAACAGCAATTACTTTAGGAGTTAAAAAAATAATGGAAGCCAAAAGAGTTATTTTAATGGCTTGGGGAGAAAGAAAAGCAAACATTATAAAAGCCTCTGTAGAAGATGAAGTTACCAATAAAGTACCAGCTTCATATCTGCAAGAACATAGAAATGCAACTTTTGTTTTAGACAAAGCAGCATCGAACAAACTAACAAGAATTAGTACACCTTGGTTAGTAGAGAATGTAACTTGGACAGATAAATTAATTAGAAAAGCAGTTTTAAATTTAGCCTTAAAATTAAAGAAGCCCATTTTAATGCTAACAGATGCTGATTATATTGAAAATGGAATGAGCGATTTGTTAACAGAAAATGGTTCTGCTTATGAAATTAATATAAAAATATTTAACAAACTTCAAAGAACTATTACAGGTTGGCCAGGAGGAAAACCAGGTGCAGATGATAGCAGTAGACCAGAAAGAGCAGAACCTGTTAAAAAGCGTGTGTTGATATTTAGTCCACATCCAGATGATGATATTATAAGTATGGGTGGTACTTTTAAGAGATTGCAAGAACAAGGACATGAAGTACATATTGGGTATCAAACTTCAGGAAATATCGCTGTTGCAGATGATGAAGCTTTGCGATTTGCAAGTTTTGTTCGAGATTACAACGAAAAATTTGGGATTGATAATGCCCAAGCCAATGTAATTTATAAAAAAGCAGCTGATTTTTTAAAGAACAAAAAATCTAGTGAAATAGATACTCCAGAAGTACGCTATATTAAAGGATTGATCAGAAAAGGAGAAGCAAGAGCTACGTGTCATTTTATAGGAATTCCTGATGCTCAAATCCATTTTATGGAATTGCCATTTTATGAAACTGGTGCTATAAAAAAGAATCCTGTTGGAGTTGCAGATGTACAGATAACATCAGATTTAATTGAAAAAATTAAACCTCATCAAATTTTTGCTGCTGGAGATTTAGCAGATCCTCATGGAACCCATAAAGTTTGTTTAGATGCTATTTTTTCATCAGTAAAAGAGCTAAAATCTAAAAAATTCATGAAAGATTGCTGGGTTTGGTTGTATAGAGGAGCTTGGCAAGAATGGGGAATTGACGAAATAGAAATGGCTGTACCTATGGGACCAGGTCAAGTGTTAGAGAAGCGAAAAGGTATTTTTAAACATCAATCTCAGAAAGATGGGGTGGTTTTTCAAGGAGCAGACAGTAGAGAGTTTTGGCAAAGAGCAGAAGATAGAAACAAAGAAACTGCAGATTTATACGATGCTTTAGGATTGGCTCATTATGCTGCTATGGAAGCTTTTGTAAGATGGCATTTTTAAGGTTTTGAGTACCAAAATATATTTTAGGTAAACTTACTTTCATTTTATAAAAATAAATTTTCATGAAAATGAAAGTTTTATTAATTTTAACAGCAAATAGATTTTTAAAAAATATATACATGAGTAATTATCACATAAAACATTTAGAGGAATATTATCAAGTATATAGAAAATCGATTCGTGAGCCAGAAAATTTTTGGTCAGAAATTGCAGAAGAGCATTTTTTGTGGAGAAAAAAATGGGATAAAGTTTTAGAATGGGATTTTACAAAACCAGAAGTTTCATGGTTTAAAGGAGCACAATTAAATATTACAGAAAACTGTATTGATAGGCATTTATATAAAACACCAAACAAAACTGCCATTTTATTTGAACCTAATAATCCTGATGAACCAGCAGAACATATTAGCTACAAACAATTATCAGAAAGAGTCAATCAATTTGCCAATGTTTTAAAAGAACAAGGAATAAAAAAAGGCGATAGAGTTTGTATTTATGTACCAATGATTCCTGAATTGGCAATTGCAACTTTAGCGTGTGCAAGAATTGGTGCTATACATTCTGTAGTTTTTGCAGGCTTTTCATCTTCAGCATTATCTTCTAGGATTAATGATTCTGATTGTAAATTAGTAATTACAAGTGATGGTTCTTTCAGAGGAAAAAAAAGTATCGATTTAAAAGGAATTGTGGATGAAGCTCTAGAAAGTTGTGCAGGAGTTGAAACAGTTTTGGTGGTGAAAAGAATCAACTCTGATATCAATATGAAAGAAGGACGGGACAAATGGTTACAGGCCTTGTTAGATGTTTCATCCAAAGAATGTATTGCAGAGACTATGGATGCAGAAGATCCGTTATTTATTTTATACACCTCTGGTTCTACTGGCAAACCAAAAGGAATGGTGCATACTACTGCTGGTTATATGGTGTATACAGCATATACTTTTAAAAATGCATTTCAGTATAAAGAAAACGATGTTTATTGGTGTACAGCAGATATTGGTTGGATTACAGGTCATTCTTACATCGTTTACGGTCCTTTAGCAAATGGAGCAACCACAGTTTTGTTTGAAGGCGTGCCAAGTTATCCAGATTTTGGTCGTTTTTGGGAAATTGTAGAAAAGCATAAAGTAACTCAATTTTATACAGCACCAACAGCCATTAGAGCATTAGCAAAACACGGAACAGCATTGGTCGATAAATATGATTTATCAACCTTAAAAGTTTTAGGATCTGTTGGAGAACCTATAAATGAAGAAGCTTGGCATTGGTATAATGATACGATTGGGAAAAAGAAAAGTCCGATTATAGATACTTGGTGGCAAACAGAAACTGGTGGCATAATGATTACCCCAATTCCTTATGTAACACCCACAAAACCAACATACGCAACTTTACCTTTTATAGGAATTCAACCAGCTTTAATGGATGAAAATGGTTTAGAATTAAAAGGAAATC
>Ga0115565_10002519_pt1 | contig 13831 bp, 11 predicted proteins | sample COGITO_mtgs_1105_FD_87199 | JGI IMG/M metagenome (GOLD analysis project Ga0115565, IMG submission 87199) | Pelagic marine microbial communities from North Sea - COGITO_mtgs_110530 | ecosystem: Environmental > Aquatic > Marine > Epipelagic | place: Germany:Helgoland, sampling site Kabeltonne... | reverse complement strand
CATCGATCGCTTGGATTATGCCGTAAACTAGCATCACGTACCAAAACTCAGAGGTAACGCCAAACTGAAACAAGGCAACAATGGCGACTGGGATAGTAACAACTGCCGCTCCGATGTATGGAATTAATACCGATAAACCAACTAATACACCTAACAATAATGAATAACGTAGGTCCATGACGGCAAACGCCAACGACGTGGCACTGCCTATTATAAGTATTTCGATGGCTTTGCCGCGAATATAATTGGCTATTTGCCCATTCATTTCAGATCCTACCTGCGAGATCAAACGTCTTTCTTTAGGTAATATGTTCGAAATACTTTTCAAAAATAGTTCTTTATCTTTTAACATAAAGAAAACCATCAGTGGCACCAGTACCATATAGATTAATAGAGCGGCTATATTACCAATCGAACTGACAGACACACTTATTAGTTGCTCGCCCAACCCTACTATACGATCGTTAACACCCACCATCATATTTTGGATATAGTTGACTTGGATCACATCAGGGTATTTTTCGGGAAGGCTCGAGATCCATTTTTGTGCGGTATCCCAAATTAGTGGTAACTCTTGAACAAGATTCACGCTTTGTTTTGACACAATGGGCACTATCCCTATAAGGGTCAAAACGCTAAACAAAATAAATAAACCAAGCGTTAAGCTAGTCGCTACGCTGCGATTCATACCTAACTTTGACAAACGAGTGACTGGCCAATCAAGCAGGTAAGCAATAATCGCGGCAACGATCACCGGCATTAGAATTCCACCCCACACCACTAAGATAACTGACGTTATGACAATAAGAAAAAGCAACATCATCGCATTCGGATCTGAAAACTTGCGCTTGTACCATTTCTCAAACACTGCAAACATAAACGTTATTTCTCCATTGTGAACAATTTTAGTTTTGCTTCGTTTTTAAGTATATGATGATATAAATATACACAAGCAGTGGAAACTAAGTTTTAATAATCGGGTCTATGTAACATTATACAAGGTTTATTCGCAATAAGGACATCAATCACAGAACATGATCGATAAAAAATTAAAAGCAGCGGTAGTTGTACTTTTTTGTGCTGCATTGCCATGGTTAGCTCTAAGCCAAACAGGGCCAGATAATCGCAATCAATTACCCGAAATAGGAGTGGTAGCGTCTGATGTACTGACCATTGGCCGCGAACAACAAATTGGTAAAATCGTGATGAAACAATTGCGTGGGCAAGCACCTTTGATTCACGATCCTGTGTTAGAAGAATATATCCAAGACCTAGGCAACAGATTGGTTGTTCAAGCTGATAATGCCAAGTTCCCATTTACATTTTTTATGATAAACAACCCCGTTATCAACGCGTTTGCTTTTTATGGTGGGCATATTGGTATTCATACTGGCTTGCTAACCACTGCTGACAGTGAAAGTGAATTAGCATCCGTGATAGGGCATGAAATAGCGCACGTCACGCAACGGCATTTGGCAAGAGCAGCCCAAGCCCGAGAGCGTTCTGCTCCGTTACAAATTGCAAGCTTAATTGGTGGCATTTTATTGGCAATGGCTGACCCAAACGCGGGTATGGCAGCGATTAGTTTAGGTCAAGCAGGTAGCGCTCAAAGCAGCATTAACTACACACGAAACATGGAACAAGAAGCCGACAATATAGGCATCAACATTTTGGCAAGAGCGGGATTTGACCCAAACGGCGCCCCCGCGTTCTTTGGAAAACTAGCCAGTCAAGCGCGTTCTCAGTTAGCGAATGAAACCTCTTTTTTACGTACACACCCTCTTCCCGAATCACGCATTTCTGAAACACGCGCAAGAGCAGCTTCGTATCAACCGGTAACGTTACCAACAAGTCTTCGATTTGAGCTAGCAAAAGCGCGTATCAAAGCCCGATATGAAAAAAACCCAGAGAGCAATTTAGCATGGTTTGAATTGCAATTTAAAAGCAGTGATGAAACTACTCGAGCTGCAGCAATGTATGGGATGGCGCTCAGCTATTTTGAAATGCAACAGTACCTAAAAGCACACCAAATTATGCAAAAGTTACTTGCAAATGCACCGGAGAACCTATTCTACTTAGACCTAATGACCGATGTGTATATTAAACAGGAAAAACCAGCTCTTGCTGTTGAGTTGCTCACACCCTTGTGGCAGTTAAAACCTCAGAATACGGTACTTGCACTAAACCTTGCTAATGCGCTCATTGCAGATCAAAAACAGGCAAAAGCAATTTCTATTTTACGAGACGTTCTATTGGTTAATAATGAACATTTTTTGTCATACTCACTGTTAATTGACGCCTATGCGCAGACTCAACAAAAAAGGCATATGCACAAAGCCAAAGCAGAGCGCTATGCGCTAGTGTTGGCCTACCCACAGGCGATAGATGAGTTGCAATTTGCATACAACCAAGCTGAGGATGATTTTTTGGAAAAGCAACGAATTAAGGCTCGAATAGCTCAGTTTAGAAAGGCGCAGGAGGACTTAACTCGATAGCTTGCATTAAACCTTTGGCAGTTTGTTCGCCTAACAGTTGTCCAGCAACCGTACCATCGGGACGAATAACAAATGTTGCGGGTAAGTATTGCGGTAAATCAAATGGCATTGGCGTTACAATCTGTTTGATTAAAGGATATTCAATATTATATTTATCGGCGATAATTTGTAATTCGTGGTCTTGCATGGCGTCAAAGCTGACGCCGTACAACTGAACATCTCGTCCTGTGGTTAGACGAGCAAACTCATTAAGTTCGGGAATTTCTCTCAAACAGGGTGCACACCACTCGGCAAAGTAATTGACGATGACCCATTGACCGTGAAGATCTTCATACTTGAATGTTTCGCCTTCTAGTGTAGCAAAATCGTAGGATAATTTGTGCTGGAGTAGCATACCAAACGTAACTGAAAACAAAATCAAAACAACGATAACAATGGATTTTTTCAAAACTCGCCTCTGTATAACCGCGTAATTAAAAGCAACACTCGTCGTTATATAATGTACGAAATTAAAAAATATGACAATCTGAGATGTGTCAAATCCGAGCAAATATTTTATTTCTCAAAACCTAAGGCCGCATATAAACGTATTAATATAGCTAACATGTAAGAGTACATAATAATCAGTGACAATCAAACAGGTAGTAACATGACGACGATTTTAGTTTTATTTTATAGCAAACACGGCACTACACGACTACTTGCCGAACACATCGTTCTCGGCATAGAGTCCGTAGGCGCCGTCGCAAAATTACGCACAGTTGCGCCAATAAGCGACCAGATAGAAAAAACAAGAGACGACATACCTTCCAGCGGTTACGCGTATGCAAATCTTGATGATTTGACAAGTTGTGATGGCTTAATCTACGGCTCACCTACTCATTTTGGCAACATGGCTGGTGCTATGAAATATTTTTGGGATAATACTAGTTCAGTTTGGTTAAAAGGCAGTCTGATTGGTAAGCCCGCAAGCGTATTTACCTCTTCGTCAAGTTTGCATGGTGGTCAGGAATCCACATTGTTAAGCATGATGTTGCCTTTACTTCATCAGGGCATGATGATCATGGGCATTCCTTATTCAGAAGCCGCTCTGCATACTACCAGCAGCGGTGGAACACCTTATGGTGTAACTAGTGTTCATAAGCATGGTCAAAAGCTTGGCTTAAGCAAAGAAGAAAAAGAGCTGGCATTTGCGCAGGGCAAACGTTTAGCTCAAGTGGTACAAAAATTACAAGGGAGCAATAGATGACTGAACGAAATGATGTAACCATGAGTCCAACGGTTTATAAGTTGAGGTGGCTCGCGTTGGGCTCTCACATTATGCTTATTCTGTGGATGTGTATTTGGTATTTTGGCTTGCTCAGCACTAGCGAGTATTCCTTAGTATTTATATTTTTGATGTATGTAATGCCCCTAATGTTGCCCTTGTGGGGGATCATAAAGGCTAAACCGTACACCCACGCATGGGCTAGCTTTATTGTATTGTTGTATCTTTTGCATGCTATCACTGTCATATATGCAGAACCTTCACAAATAGTCTTTGCCGCAATAGAATTAGTGTTAGCCAGTGCTATGTTCGTCGGATGTGCCGGCTTCGCTCGGTTAAGAGGACAAGAGCTAGGCACGGGCTTAAAGAAACTAAAGGACGTTATGGAAGATGAAAAGCAATACTTTGAGCGCTAATTAGCGCCCTACTGCTGATAATTAAAAGACCGTAAGCCAATGGGAAAAACGTATGAAATTAGCTTTAATTTTGATATTTATATTGGGCCTAACAGCATGCGGCAGCGATTCTCCCGGAACAACCACGGCACCCAGTCGCACGCCATTACCTCCGGCCACCCAGACTCCTAGCACAGGAGAATTGCCCGCTTTGTCGAGTCAAAGCGGTGTCTCACTCTATGGTGATACGACCGTAACAGAAAACTCTTCAATAGGCTTCGCCGTTATCGCCAACGAGCGTGAGATTACATCAGTCAAATGGCGTCAAACGGCAGGCCCAGACTTAGATATCCTTGCGAAAAATTCACAAACAATTGGGTTTGATGTCCCCAGTACAGGGGATTATTCAATTGAAGCAGACCTTGTACTAGACAATGGAAGCTCTGTCGTCGTTACCCATTCATTCTTTGCCGCCAGTGCGTTTCAACAGGACGCTAATATTCGATTGGACCATACTGTAATCGAACGCGGAAAAGTTTCCCTAAGGGTCGATACGCATTTTGATATTGAAGCGGCTACAATAAGCTGGCAACAGGTATCGGGTCCACAGGTGTTAGATATCACAGCACAGCAAAATCGTTTGTTTTTTAATGCTCCAGAAGTTGCTACAGACAGTGTAGTTGAATTTACGGCAACGCTTGATTTTCCGGATGGCACCCGCCAATCAGACAGGGTTTTTATTACCATAGACAATGCCATCATCAACCAAGATGGTTACTTTTTTGGGAGCAACATTATTGCGACCAACGACATGTTCGTGTTTAATCAAAACTCGTCTTTCAAACGAGCAGTCGAATCCTGTGTGTACAATAACCAATTAAGTTCAACCTGTCGGTTTGGTGTACTTCCTTTAATAGGCCAAACGACAGACAACCCAAGCGTTGATGACATTATGGACAGGACGTTGGTATCACATCAATGGATGGGTGAGCGGTTTAAGCAGTACTTGTCTCAATCAGACGTTGGACCCGACATGCTAAAGCTGCTGCGAGGTGTCACGGCAGTGGTCATTTCTTATGACGTCAGGCCTTCATTTTATTGGGCGGCGACTGGTGCAATTTATTTGGATGCAGATAATTTTTGGTTGACGCCTGAAGAGCGCGATACGTTAAATGAGCAACCGGACTTTAGGTCTAATTTTGGCAGCCAACTTAACTTTTTGATTCCATGGCGGTACATCAAAAACAATCAATACTATCCGAATAGAAGTTATCCTAGCGGCCTCAGAGAATCCAGAACCTTTGCTGATTTAGAGGCGGATATCTCTTGGTTGATGTATCATGAGCTTGGCCACGCTAATGATTTTTTCCCGCCTAATAGTTTGGGACGTTTGACCGCTAACGATGACCCGCTAAGTGTGTTTAGAAACAATGGAACCAATTCAGATATTCTCAATGTCAGATTTCCATTGCGTTCAGATGTCATGCATCAACTCGCACAGGTCAGCTTTGCAGGTGAAACACCAAATGCTACTCAGCGCGCTTATAATGGTGACGATCTGGTTGATTTTTTTAGGTCTGATATCTCGCCCGCGTACTACGCTTATTTGAACGAAAGAGAAGACTATGCCACGCTCTTTGAGCGTTTTATGATGTCATTAAGACTTGGGGCTAGCGCCGATGTTGCTATTATTACCCGGCAGGACAACCCAGATTTAATTGTTTCATGGGGACAAAGGAATAGGTTTAACCATCCAGATTTACAAGCACGCGTCAGGTTTGCGGTGGAGCGCGTGTTACCCGAATTAGGCAATGTGGCAGCGCTGCAAGAGCAGTTGCCAACACCCATCTCGATGGACATTACCAAAGGCTGGTTTGAGAATGTTCAACTTGACAGCACAGTCATCGACCCGCAAGCCATCTACGAGCTACAGACACGTTCTGACGCCGTGAGTATTGCAAAGGAGCGGCAGCGCCTAGAAAAGTTGCAACGCTCATTTGACATCAGAACAATTCACAAGCAGCAATGACAAAAAAACGCTAGGCCTTGTTAAAGGTCTAGCACTTGTTTCACGAAAGGAATGGTAAGTTTTCTTTGTGCTTCGAGAGAACGTTGGTCGAGAATATCAACTAATTTTAATAACTCACCAATATCTCTACTTACGCGATTTATTAAAAAATTAACCAGCTCATCATTTATGACCAAGCCTCTCTTTTCAAAACGTTCTCTAATTATCTGGCTATTAGTGGCATCACTTAGTGCGGCTATCTGAAATACCATACCCCAGTTAAGGCGTGATACTAAGTCTGGCAGGGTAAACCCCACTTGGTTAGGCGCGGTATCTGCCGTTAGTATAACCTTTGTCCGACTGTTTGAAGCATTTGCCTGATTCTGTTCTATCACCTTGTTTAGCAAATCAAAGATAGCGATCTGCCAATTAATGTCATGTCGTATAACATGCAGGTTATCGAAACAAATAATGTCTTTAGCCTCTGCATTTAAAATAATACTGACTGGAAATTGTTTGATCGTTTGCATGTCAAAATAAGCATGCGACACGCTGCGGTCGTTTGCATAATGACAACTCGCATATAACAGATGTGATTTGCCGCCCCTTGCGAGTGCATGAATGAAGCAAAATGGCACTGTGGACTGGTTTTCATGCGGGATCGAATCATCGATAAACTGTTTTAGATACGGCAGTAACAAATCATTGTCTTCACTGACAAATGAGTCAAAGCTATCTTCTTCTGATAACCAAACAGGTAACGCTAATTGCAAGCCTACTGCCCTTGCCATTGGTAATGCAGGCGCTGGGCAGACGGCACCAGCCCCAAAGAATCCGACAACCTAAATCGATCGTCCAAGGCTAAAATATTTGCCAAAATCTCTTCGTTCGCATTAGCTGTAACATTAAATGTAACAGTGTCTCTTTTTTGCCTAATTAGCCTTGCATTACTGACCAATGCAATTGAGTTTATCGCATCAACCACCGTTGCAAAACGCTGCAGTGTTCCAACATCACTGATAGTCAAGACAATGCTATTAACGGTGCCAAACTGCTGCGCGCTTATGGCGTATTGACTCGCCAGAAAATTAGCATAATCATTCAACATTTTTTCAACTGCCTCTGATTCGTCAAGTCCCGCACTCTTGCCTGATTCAATTTTTCCGTTACCGATAAATACCCATTCGGCTATATAAGCTTCTGTTGAACTTACCTCATCAAACCCTAATGAAACTTTGGCTGTGATTGTAAAATTAGTCGCATAACGCTTTGAATGGGCATTGATGGTTGAGCCGAATAACCCCCAAACGTCAAATATGCTAATATTAGTCTTATCTGCTAAATCACCAATAGGCACGTTTATTTCTATTCCACGCCCGTAAGCAACTGTTTTGATGAGTTCCTTTAGTGGACTAGGCTCCATTTGTGTAATCAGCTTTTTGTTGAATGTGTTGGGAGTCTCTGTAGCAAGCCATAAAATCGCATTAGGCCGCCTATTTCCCCATATCGACATTTCAGCAAACTTTAGAAGGTCCATCATCTTTTCTTGGTTAAAAGACGCCTGATAAACAAGTTGTCCATTTACTTGTATGAAACTGCTTGAAGTAAGGTATTGTTCAAAATTTAGAGTCGCTCTTTTTAACACGTCGCTTTGCAAGGCGGACGGTTGCCCGCTCATTTTGACTAGGACTTGTTGAAAAGCTTGTTCGCCCGCTTTTTTTTGTGATGAGGCCGTTTGGTTATCAATCACTATTCGACCAATATTAATATGTAATATTTCTTGCGCGTTCACAGTACTGTCAAACGCTGTCAATAAACACGCTAGTATCATCAAAATGCTGCGGTAGGAAATTTTGTTAAACAAACTAAATTTCAACTTCGGTTAATAGTCGATGCCGTATTGTTAAATAAATTTGGCCTGATTGCATCAGAATTCTGCACTGCTTGTTCAAAACAATCATAAATTTAGAGTCCCAATTACCTTCACTTACTGATAAAATCCACGCAATTGAATTATTAAGGAAAACGCGTGACCGATAACAAACAATCATTAAGTTACAAGGATGCTGGCGTCGATATCGATGCAGGCAACGAATTAGTTGACAGAATTAAGTCGGTTACAAAAAGAACGCATCGTCCAGAAGTCAAAAGTAATATAGGCGGCTTCGGGGCATTGTGCTCAATTCCTACGAAGTATAAGAAGCCCCTGTTAGTCTCTGGCACAGATGGTGTGGGGACAAAGTTGCGCTTAGCGATGGACTGCAACAATCATTCAGGCATCGGGATTGATTTGGTCGCTATGTGTGTAAATGACCTGATAGTGCAAGGAGCGGAGCCGTTATTCTTTTTAGACTACTATGCGACAGGCAAGCTTAATGTTGATGTTGCCACTGAGGTTGTTTCTAGCATAGGTGCAGGATGCGAGTTAGCAGGGTGTGCCCTGATTGGCGGCGAAACAGCAGAGATGCCAGGTATGTATGACGGCGAAGACTATGACGTTGCCGGTTTTTGTGTTGGTGTTGTAGAAGCAGATGAAGTGATTGACGGTGCCTCTGTTAAAAGTGGCGACAAACTTATTGGCTTGGCGTCGTCCGGTCCTCATTCTAATGGCTATTCATTAATACGAAAAATCATCGAAGTAAGCCAGCTTAACTTAAGTGAAGATTTGGATGGCAAGCCGATCTCATCGCATTTATTAGAGCCCACCAGAATATACGTTAAAAATGTGTTGAACGTACTTGCGAAACACAAAGTCAATGCTATTTCACATATAACCGGGGGGGGGTTTTGGGAAAACATACCTCGAGTTTTACCTTCGCATTTATGTGCAAAAGTAGATGGAGGCAGCTGGCAATGGCCGTCAATATTCAAACTTTTGCAAGAGAAAGGCAATGTCACGACACATGAAATGTATCGCACTTTTAATTGCGGTGTGGGTCTAGTATTGGCCGTTGATGCAGAGAAAGCAGAGGCCATTACTGGGTTGTTCAATGATCTTGGCGAAAACGCATGGATAATTGGTGACGTTGTAGATAAGCAAAATGACGTCAGTGTTACCATAGACTAACAAGGTAGAACAAGCATGCTTCCTGCAAAAAAGAAAATTGTTGTCTTAGTCTCAGGCAACGGTTCTAATCTTCAAACTATCATCGATCAATGTGAAGCGGGTAAAATTGCAGGGCATGTAGTGGCTGTTATCACTAACAAAGCTAATGTCTACTCGATTGATAGAGCTAATCAACACAATATACCATGTCATGTTATTGAACATGCAGCCTATGCGACTAGAATGCTATTTGAAACGGCGCTTGGTGAGTGCATAGACAATAGGTCCCCTGACTTGTTGGTGTTAGCTGGGTTCATGAGAATCCTTAGTGCTGAATTTGTTGAGCGGTACCAAGGAAAAATGTTAAACATTCACCCTTCCCTGTTGCCCAAACACAGGGGCTTGAACACTCATCAGCGTGCAATTGATGAGGGCGACACTGAGCATGGTGCTTCAGTGCATTTCGTTAGTGCTGAGCTGGATGGTGGTGCCGTCGTATTGCAGGCAAACGTCCCTATTTTTGAGAATGATAGTGCCGATGAACTCGCGCAACGAGTTGTTGTCCAAGAACACATGATTTATCCTTTGGTAATTAACTGGTTTTGTTTAGGGAGGCTCGCATTGAATAATGGACAAGCAGTTTTGGACGGTAAAATATTGGGGCTCGATGGTTATGCCCAAGATTAATAGATGTAAAGCCCTATTATTCATCGCTTTGTGCATGTTTGTAACCGCGGCAAAGGCTCAAGTTAGTAAGCCGCCCGAATCAACCTTGATTCCATTTACAGCTGAGTTTGTGGCGTTTAGACACGGTAGCGAGGTCGGCACTGCTAGCCTTCAACTGAATAAAAAAAACGGTCAACAGTATGAGCTTCGCTACAAATCAGAAGTATCTAAATTTTTCTTTTCTGACAATCGAGAAGAAATTTCGACCTACACTGAATCTTCAAACAATCAACTAATACCGCTTACTTACGCATATAAACGAACTGGTACAGGTCCCAACAAACAGTTAAATGTTATCTTTGACTATGCCAATAACAAGATAAATATTGATAACAACCCTCCAATCCCTTTTGAAGACCAAATAGACAATCAACTTTTTAGAATCGATATCTCACGCCAACTATCAGCTGGTAATCGTTCGTTTGAGTATAACTTTATAAATTACCGTGGTGAAAATAGACGCTATGAAATAGAAGTGCTCAATACAGAACAGTTATCATTACCTTATGGTAGTGTTGAAGCGGTAAAAGTGGCCGTTAAACGAGAATCTAGCTCTCGGGTAACATACGGATGGTTTTCACCATCTCTTGATTATGTATTAGTAAGATTGCAACAATTTAAAGATGATGAAGAACAAGGTGACATTCAATTAACACGATACCAACCTGCCAAATAGGCACAGCTTGCCTTGTAAACTTCAGATGAAGGATACTCATCCTCTTTTTACATGATAACTTGATTTTTTTACGCTATCGTAATACGTTTGACGTACTGGTCAGACCTTAGGAGATAAGATGTCAGATTTAATGTGGTTTTTTATAATGTTGATTGCTTTTGGCTTTACCAGCTACAAGCAATTTAGTGCGCAGACGTCACTGATCGTATTGGCAATTGTTATGTTTGTTGGAACAATTGCTGGCTCGATTGGCATGTTGGGATGGATTTTGTTTATTGCCGCCGCGGCGGCATTAACTTATACGCCCTTCAGAAAAGATTTTATTTCGACAAAACTACTGGCATTTTACAAAAGTGTTATGCCTGAAATGTCAACAACCGAACAAGAAGCAATCGATGCAGGTACTGTATGGTGGGATGGCGACATATTTAGTGGTAAGCCAGATTGGCAGAAGCTACATGGTATTGCACAGCCACGTTTGACGGCGGAAGAGAAGGCATTTTTGGACGGTCCATGCGAAGAAGTATGCGGAATGGTAGACGAGTGGCAGATCAACCACGTTGATGCTGATATGTCCGATGAGATTTGGCAGTTTTTGAAAGATAACAAATTCTTTGCCATGATTATTGAAAAAAGGTTTGGCGGCTTAGCGTTTTCTGCCTACGCTCAATCCAGAGTGTTACAAAAACTAGCCGGTGTCAGTGCAGTGGTGTCAAGCACTGTCGGCGTGCCTAATTCATTAGGCCCAGGCGAGTTGTTGCAACACTACGGCACCAAAGAGCAACAAGACTATTATCTACCCAGACTGGCTGTTGGTGACGAGATCCCATGTTTTGCATTAACCAGTCCAGAAGCTGGCTCGGATGCAGGCGCGATTCCAGATCAAGGTATCGTGTGCAAAGGTCAGTTTAAGGGTGAAGAAGTGTTAGGTATGAACCTGACCTTTGATAAGCGTTATATTACGTTGGCTCCGGTGGCTACTGTTATTGGTTTAGCATTCAAACTGTATGATCCTGATGGTCTTTTGGGTGACCAAAAAGACTTGGGTATCACTTGCGCTTTGATTCCTAGAGATACCGAAGGCTTAGATGTTGGTCGCCGTCATTTTCCATTAAATGTGCCTTTCCATAACGGCCCTGTACGCGGAAAAAATATATTTGTGCCCTTGAGTTATATCATTGGTGGCGCTGACATGGCGGGTAAAGGCTGGCGTATGTTAATGGAATGTTTATCTGTTGGACGTGTTATTACGTTGCCTTCGTCAGCAGCAGGTGGTGCAAAATCGATTGCACTTGCAACAGGCGCTTACTCTAGAATTCGTCGCCAGTTCCGTTTACCAATTGGTCAAATGGAAGGCGTTGAAGAAATGCTAGGGCGAATCGGCGGTAACGCTTACCTAATGGATGCTGTTACTAGTTTTTCGACTGCCGGTATTGATTTAGGTGAAAAGCCTTCGGTTATTTCGGCGATATGTAAATATCATTTAACCGAAAAAATGCGCTCCGTTGTCAACGACGCGATGGACGTGCACGGTGGCAAAGGTATCTGTTTAGGTCCAAATAACTACCTAGGCAGAGGATATCAGGGCGTGCCAATTTCGATTACAGTAGAAGGCGCAAACATACTAACTCGCAACATGATGATTTTTGGTCAAGGTGCAATGCGTTGTCACCCTTATGTGTTGAAGGAAATATACGCATCTCAAATTGACGATAGAGAAGAACAGCTTGACGCATTTGATAGCGCTGTATTTGGGCATATTTCATTTGCAGTTAGCAATACCTTCAGAAGCATCTGGTTTAGCTTAACCGGAGGCAGATTGAGCTCGGCGCCGTTTACGGACGACACGTCAAAGTATTACCGTGCTATGCAAGGCTATAGTGCCAATCTTGCGCTTCTTACCGATGTATCAATGGGTGTTTTAGGTGGTTCACTTAAGAGACGCGAGCGCTTGTCAGCGCGCTTGGGTGACATTTTAAGTTATCTTTACTTGGGGTCTGCTGTGCTCAAACGTTATGATGAGCAAGGACGAAATCATGATGATTTGCCCTTTGTGCACTGGGCGATGCAAGATTGCCTGTCCAAACTAGAGATTGCGTTGGACGACTTCTTAACTAACTTCCCTTCAAAGGTCGTCGGTGTAAGTTTAAGAGCAATGGTAATGCCGCTTGGCAAGCGTTTTGATAAACCTTCTGATGAAATAGAACATCAAATTGCACATATACTGCAAACTCCAGGGCTAACGCGTTCTAGACTTGGACAAGGTCAATATTTATCACGCAAAGAAGGAAGTTTGATGGGTGACCTTGAACAAACGCTAGATGATATGATTGCCGTTGAGCCCATTTTCGACAAAATATGTAAGCACTTTAAAGAAAAGTTACCGATGACTCGGTTAGACGAGCTGGCAAGGCGAGCCCTTGCTGATAGCGTTATTACCGACGAGCAGGCGGCACTGATGATTAGAACTGAGGCGGGTCGTTTAAGAACGATTAACGTTGACGACTTTGATCCTCAAGAGCTTATTATGTCGACCAGTGATAAAGTAACAAAACCGGCAAAACGAAAAGCAGCAAAAGCGGCTTAAAAAAAGAAACAAATTCAATGCCCTTAAAAACCGCCTTTTAGGCGGTTTTTTCTTGTCTAGCCGAATGTCTGCCCAAGAAAAAGGTAGATATTGAAATGTCGCGGTGCTGTGTTGATTACGTATAGCGATAACTGCTTCGGAGTCACTAAACGAGGGCTTTAGTTAGACGCTTTTATTGATAACAGCGATGCGCGCTCTTTGGTTGACATAAACGCTTGATTGACACCGTTCATTTGAAGCATGCACAACTGTTCATAACTCAAACCTACTTGCTCTTTGGCCAATCGATATTCATGCTCTAACGTAATGTTCGATACACCTGGGTCGTCAGTGTTTAAAGACACCGAGATACCATGTCGCACAAAGTCTTTGAGTGGATGGTTTGCAGTATGAACGACGGTCGCGGTTTGATAATTCGAGGTCAGACAAGACTCTATCCCAATCTCATTGTCTCTCATATAGTTCATTAACTGTCGGTCTTGTAAAGCGGCTACGCCATGTCCAATTCGCTTCGCACCTAGCAGGTTAATTGCATCCCATATACTGTCAGGTCCATCTGCTTCGCCAGCATGAACAGTAATGTTTAATCCTGCATTGGCTGCTCGTTTAAAGTGTTTCACAAACAACATTG
>Ga0115565_10002516_pt1 | contig 13846 bp, 7 predicted proteins | sample COGITO_mtgs_1105_FD_87199 | JGI IMG/M metagenome (GOLD analysis project Ga0115565, IMG submission 87199) | Pelagic marine microbial communities from North Sea - COGITO_mtgs_110530 | ecosystem: Environmental > Aquatic > Marine > Epipelagic | place: Germany:Helgoland, sampling site Kabeltonne... | reverse complement strand
TGATCTTTTAACCATTTTTTGGGATCATCTGACCAATCTTTAACTGCCTGCTCATTGTATTCAGAATCTATGTATCAAGGAGCAATGGCATTACATCGGATTCCATATTTGCCCAATTCAATTGACATTCCTCGGGTCAGATTATCGATTGCCCCTTTTGATGACGAATATAGGGAGTATTTATTTGTTGACTTGAAGGAGTGCACAGAGGAAACATTCACAATATTTCCATTAATCTTTTTTTTAATGCAATTAAGTGCAAAGGCCTTGGAAACCATCCAAGCTCCCTTAAAATTTGTGTTAAAAATTTTTTCAAACTCTTCAAAATCTGTTAGATGAGCTGGTTTTCGGTGACCTATTCCAGCATTATTGATTACACCATGCAGAGGTCCAAGCTTGGATTCTATTTCATTGAACAGATGAGTCACTTGGTCTCTATCACTTATGTCAGCAACTATTCCAATTGCATTTTTATAATGCTTCGTTGCTAAGTTGACATTTTTCTTAGAAAGATCATTGACTATTAATGTTCCACCGGCATTGTCAATTGCTTTGCAGATTCCGGAGCCAACTCCAAAGCCAGCACTTCCAGTAACAAGAAAATTTTTATTTGAAAGGTCTATCTTCACAATGGTCACATTATACCAAATTTATTAAATGCCTCAACAGTAGTCATTCCCGATTCTATAGATTTGCGTACTAAATTCTCGCCTTTTACTTTATCGTATGCTAGATCAATAACTTTTTTTTCAATTTCTTGAGGAATAATACAAACTCCATCAATGTCACCAAAAACTATGTCACCAGGAGTAATTTTAACCCCATCAATACTAATGGGAACTCGATAGTCTATTACTTTTCCCCTAGGTGCTTGATCCTGTGAAAAGGTCCCGTATGAAAAAGTAGGAAAATTTAATTTTAAGATTCCATGAGTATCTCTTGAATATCCATCTAAAACAGCACCAACAGATCCACATTTGATTGCTCTTATACTCATTAATTCCCCCCAGAGTGCATAGGAAGGTGTGCCTCCAGTACAGAGATATATTTCATTTTCTTTAAGCTGATCCAAAGCCTCTAGCATCAATCCAAACGGCTTTGTTAACGCCTTGTTTTTAGAGTTTAATTTGGTGTCTAATGTATCCGCTTCAAGAACCGTCATAGCACGTCCAACCACAACCATATCATCTCTGAGGGGTTTAATTTTTGGATTCAAAAATTGATTCTGAAATCCCAATTGATCCATTATATCTCCAACTACTGCAGTGTATAGTCTGTCTTTAATAGTGGACAAAAACTTGATTTCATTATTTTTTTTCATGTTTTATTAATTAATAAGTTGCTCGTCCACCTGAAATATCAAAAATAGTTCCTGTATTAAAACTAGCTTCCCTAGAGCTAATCCAAGAGCAAAGTGAAGCAACCTCATATACCGATCCTAACCTTTTCATAGGTATTTTTTCAACCATGTATTCTAACATTTTTGGGTCAGTATCCCTGTTCATGTCTGTGGAAATCACTGCAGGAGCTACGCCATTTACAGTTATGTTGGTTTGAGCCAATTCTTTACCTAAACTTTTTACCAAACCGATTAAAGCAGACTTGGAGGATGAATACCCAATCATTCCTGGATTCCCCTCTTTTCCAGCTATAGACGAAATATGTAAAATTCTACCATAGTTATTTTTTTTCATTATTGGAATAACAGCCTTAGAAATATTAAATGCACCTACAAGATTTACATTTAAAACCTCTAAAAAATCTTTTAATTCATAATTCTCAATTTCACAGTTAGTGGGGCCAACAATGCCAGCACTGTTGATCAATACATCAATCTTGAAATTTAGTTTTACAATCTGATCTATACACTGATTTACTTTTTTGTCATCAGAAATATCAAGATGATACGCCTCTGCTTCTCCACCACGTTCTATAATCTTGAGTTTTACTTTATTAACCTCATGCTTGAGTATGTCAATAATAACAACTTTTGCTCCCTCGTCTGACAATCTAAGTGCAATTGCTTCTCCAATTCCTCTACCAGCACCAAATACAACAGCAACTTGATCTGTAAACCTTGAACTCATCATTAGATTATTAAATTGTCTAATGTTAAATTAATAAATATAAAATGCATTTTCTGTTTATTTAATTTAGAAGTTTAATAATAATGGTTAAAAGTTAAATTACTTTACAAAAACCATACAATAAAAATACTTCAATAATTTATTTATAAAAATTAAAACTTTCTAAGGGAAATAATAATGCTTTAATTTAATTGTTGTTTGTAAATTTTGGGAGTATTATTATTTCTACTAAAAACGAAATATTTCTCACCATTAGGTGAAGTAATCTTTTGAATATCTCTAACTTCACCCGAAACCATCAAGCCTGATTCTGAAGCGTCTAAATAGCTAAATTGGCCACTTCCATCTCCCAGAAAGCATATGCCTTTGATTGCATCATAATGACCAAACTTTACCCTAGAAGCGGTAAAATTTCCTCCCAATAATACATCAAGATTTCCATCTTGATTGAAATCTCCTAAACTCAATCCATGAATGGGTGAAAATTGAGACTCTTTGGGTAAGGCGCTTATTTTAAATTGACCATTACCAAGATTTTCAATATAACTTGTTTCGAAATTTTTAGCATACAAAACTTTAGCACCCTCTAATTCTTTGGGAGTGAATACCTGGTCAATGGTCAATCCAGCGTATTCATTATATTTCACAAATCTATTTTTAAGTATTGTCAACTGTTGTTGAATATCGTCTTTGGAAAATACTGGATAGTTTTTTCCTTCATCATAACAAGAAAGTATTGGATCTACTGAGCCGTTGTTATCATAATCTTTAGCATATATTCCAATAGGATATTTAACAGAAGTTTTTAATTGAGAATTGAGTCCGAAATTTCCAGCCACATAATCCATATCGCCATCATGATCAAAATCCCCTTGTTCAATCGCATTCCACCATCCTTCGGAGTTTTTAAACCCAACTTTCTCCGAAATATTTTCAAAATTGCCATTTTGATTTATAAATAGGGTAAGTGGCATCCATTCCCCCACCAACATAAGATCGGGTAAGTTATCCCCATTAAAATCAGTCCACAACGCATCTGAAACCATTCCTATATTTTTTAATCCAACAGCAATGCTTTCGGTAACGTCCTGAAAAACCCCTATCCCATTATTTTGTAACAGTGAACTCTGTGGTGCATATGGATACTCGTTGGGTAAAATCCTTCCACCCACAAATAAATCCAAATCACCATCACTGTCATAATCTGCAGCTTTTACAATGGATCCACTTGTTACATAGTCAGGAAGGTTTCCTTTTGATTTAATAAAATTTCCTTTCCCTTTGTTAATGTAAAGTCTGTCTTTTAGGTTAGGATCTGTTTTTTCAAATTCATTTCCACCACTAACAACGAAGAGATCCAAATCCCGATCCCCATCAGCATCAAAAAATATGGCCCCCATATCCTCGGAGGCGGCATCTGATTCCAGATCAATTTTACTGGATTTGACAAAGCCCCCCAATCGTGTTTGAAGGAAAATTGCACCTGAGGCTCCCTTGGCACCACCTATAAAAGCATCCTCCAATCCATCACCATTGACGTCGCCAACAGCAAGTTTTGGACCCAAAGTCGAAAGCATATGAGGTAGCATAATCTCTCTTTTAAAATCGTTGTAATTATTTTCTTTATGTGTAAAATCAATTGGTGTAGCTTCTTGAAAAAGCTTGGTCTTAGTTAGTTTCTTTCTTTCTACATTAATTGTAGCGTCCTTCTGAAATAAAGTTAATTTTTGATTAGGTTGGACGGCTGTAATAACCTGCTTTTTTTGATTGGGCCAAACCACTTCAATACGGTCGATAATCTTAGATTTTCCGACACCAAAATTTAGGTTGAAATCGACAGAAGACTGATATCCCCTTGTATTCAATAGTTCTTGAGTTTGAGTCATTTCTCCAGAAGTTACCTTCACTTTTGACCCCACACCAAATTTGTTTTTACCCTCTCCCTCTAATGCAATCTTTAAATAATTGTTTTGAGTTAGCTTCTCTGAATTGTTTCTAAAAATAGAAGCTTTTTCATCAATGTTATTGACCACTAGGTCCATGTCCCCATCGTTGTCAAGATCTACATATGCAGCACCATTTGATAATGTTTTTTGATCAAGTCCCCATGCTTTATTTACCTTGGTGAATGTTAAATCACCGTTATTCTTATAGGTGTAATTCTCCTCTATTGTTGAAGGCATTTTTTTGATAAGCTCGGTGAGGTTTATTTTCTCATTACTTTTTTTCTCATTAATTCTTTCTTGCACAACATAGTTCATAAAATCCATGTTAGTGTAATCCTTTTTGTATCCATTAGTTATAAATAAATCCTTATATCCATCATTATCTAAATCGGTGAATAAAGAAGCCCAACTCCAATCTGTATTAGAAATACCTGAAAATTGGCCAATTTCAGAAAAATAATCACCCCCTTGATTGAGGTGTAACATATTACGCATTGTCTGATGGTAAAATCCATTTTTAGAGAGATAACTGAGTTTTTCATAATTATCTGGACCGGATGTCATTTTGATTCTATAATTATGCTCAGGAAGCATGTCAAGGGTCATTATATCTGTAAATCCATCATTATTTATATCGGCAATATCTGATCCCATAGAATATAGTGAAACGTGTCCAATATAATCCTCCAAACTTTCCTTAAATGTCCCATCGCCATTATTAAAATATAGATAGTCCTGCTCATTGTAGTCATTCGATATATATATATCTAACCAACCGTCATTATTTAAATCTGATATTGCAATACCAAGACCAAAACCAAGCACATTGGAAATCAAACCTACTTCATCACTTACATCAATAAATTTTCCATTATCGTTTTTCATAAGCTTATCAGAATAAGCTTTGTTCTTTCTATTTTTATTGTGTTTTGAAATTTTCCCTAAACCAGCAAATTCTTGGGTAGAGTGATTAAGTATATATAAATCTAAATCTCCATCATTGTCATAGTCAAAAAAAGCAGCTTGTGTAGAGTATCCAGAATCATCAACACCATACTTTTTTCCCATTTCTGTAAAAGTCAAATCTCCATTATTTATAAATAGTTGATTCCTTCTTCTCTCAGGATTTAGAGCGGCAGATTTACAAACATATATATCAAGGTAGCCGTCTCCATTAACATCAGCCATTGTGGCGCCAGTGTTCCAATTACCTTCAGCGAAAACCCCGGCATTTTTTGCTATTTCTTCGAATTTGAAATCTCCATTATTCAAATAAAGTCTACTCCCTACCATGTTACCAGTAAAGTAAAGGTCAGGGAGGCTATCGTTATTTATATCTCCAACGGCTACACCACCACCATTATATAGATATCCATAGGTTAATACATTAAATTCATCTGTTTCTTGCAAAATATTTTGAAATTTAATACCAGTAGATGATGGAGATAATTGGGTAAACAATTGTTCATTATTATCACACCCTGTAAAAGCATATAAAAAAATAAAACAATAAAAGAAGTGTTTGAGTAAGAGTTTGGAGGAAATTAGATGGCTCATATTTATTGATATTTATGCATTAAATAATATGTTTACCAATTTAAATTTGGAATATTAAATGTAAAAAAAAAGGGGGTTTAAAACCCCCTTTTTTTTAAATAAAGTAGTGTAATACTATTTCTTATCCCACCACAATTTGACATTATTTTTGTCTGATCCTAATTCTGATGAAGATACTGCAGCTTGAACAGCTTCAGCATTATTAGTGTATTCAGATGAAGTATAAATCAACCTAGCAGGGATCTGATCAACTGGTACATCAGGATTGTCAGACTGGACCCTAGGAAGTTGCCTAGGATATCCTGTCCTTCTAGCTTCAGCATATGCTTCCCAACCATTTGGGAAAAGAGCAATCCATTTTTGTGTAATAATTTGCTCTAGAGCTTTTTCATTGTCTGCGGAATTAAACGAAACAGTTATATCAGAAGATGCAGGTGTTGTTCCTCCGTCAAAACTGACAGGAGTATTATTACTTGCAGTATATGCTGCTATACCAGCAGCATCAGCCGCTCCCCATCGTTCCATAGATACTTTTATTCCAGATTCGTAATAAGACTGTGCAGTCCCTCCAACGCTGTAACCTGCAAGTGCAGCCTCAGCTAATAAGAAATGGACTTCAGAAGCTTGTAACCACTCTAAAGGAGGATTTACTCCGCCCTGGGCAACATCTCTAAAATAAACATTTACATCAGAAGTTAGTGGATTTTGACTAGTACCAAGGTAAACTTTAGTCTGTCCATTTTGTAATCCTTCATAAGGATCGCCGTCACCATCTTGGTCACCACTTGCAGCAGGGTCAAAATATTTCATCCTTCTTGGATCATCAAATCCTTTTAGGATACCCTCCATTGTGGCACTCATTCTAAATTCACCCCAATCAGTAATAGTCTCGAGTGGGTTTCTATTATCTCCACTAACGGCTATAAATGCATTATCATCATTTGAAGTAATTAATGCACCAGAATTATATGCTTTCTCTGCTTCCGATTTTGAGGTTGCAGGATCAACATAGCGAATTCTCATCGCTAATCTTAAACGCATACTCTCAGAGAGTTTTCTCCATTTTGATGCATTTCCTCCATAAACTAGATCTGAACCACCAAAGGCAGAGCCACCTCCAGTTAAAGCTGAACTAGCTGCATCCAATTCTTTGAAGAAATCAGCATACATAGTTTGTTGAGAATCAAAAGGAACACTTAACTCTTCATTTCCAAATGAAGAATAAGGGACAGGTCCCCAATAGTCTGTCATTCTGCTGTAACCGTTGACCTTAACAACTTTAGCCATTCCCATGGCAATGTTATTTCCATTTTCAGTGGCGATGTCCTCAACTACTTTAACTTGAGGAGCTGCAACTCCGTAGAAAGAACCCCACGCAAGATCAGCCCAAGCTCCAACTTGAGTAAATCTATCCGAGTCAAAACCTACGTAAGTAGTTGCATAATAGCCTGACCATAGATCGGAAAATAAACTTTGAGAAATTTGCATTCTCCAGTGAAGACCCATGTTTGATGTGTATGTTGCCTGAGCAAATGCTTGACCAAGCAAAACATCACTTGATGCTAATTTGTCTGTACTGAGAGCAAGCGGATTGGTATTAAGCTCCGCAAAATCATCATCACATGACAAAGTTGCAACAAAGATTAGGCACGCGATAGGCGCCCAAAAAAACTTTTTTAAATTCATACGAACTTTCATCATTTTCATTTTTTATTAAAATTATATTAATTCACATTTAAATCCTGTTATTATCATTTTTTTTTCTGATAACAAAATTGAAATACATTATTATATTAGAATCCCAATTTTAAATTAAGACCTATACTTCTTGTATTAGGTAATGAGAATGCCTCATAACCATCATTTGTAGCTCCTACGCCATGAATAGCCTCTGGATCAATATCAGAATCATTCTTAAGGAAACCAAGATTTCTACCTACAATAGAAATTTTTGCACTTTTGAAGGGTGTTGTTCCTAATGTTGCGCTATCTAAAGAGTAACCTAAAGTAAGTTCTCTGAGCCTAACGTTGGATGCATCATATGTAAAAGCCTCTCCAACTGGGGCGTTTCTACCACCTATACTTGTCCAAAAAGTTTCAGGATCAACTGCAGTAGCAGTACTAGCCGGAGTTTCGTTAGCATAAACATCTGTTCCAAAAACTACACCACTTCCGTCTCTACCAATGCCAGTTACAGCTAATACTCCATCAGATGATAAGATTGATCTTGTAAAAGAAATTACATCTCCACCCTGACGAATATCAATTTGAACTCTTAGGTCAAAGTTTTTATATGAAAATGTGTTTGTTATACCACCGATCCAATCAGGATTAAAGTTTCCTACATTAACCGTTTGACCAGAGGTAACGGTTGGTGTTCCGTTAGCGTTCATTAGAACTCTTCCTTGGGAATCTCTTTCAAAACCTCTTGAATACATACTTCCCCAGGGCATTCCAACATCTAATCTGAAAGATCTCATGAAATCGTTTCCATAATTTAACTGATCTAAACCTTCAGCGAGCCTTAAAACTTTACTCTTATTAGCAGCATAGTTAAAACTTACATCCCATAAAAAATCACCTTTTGTTAGAACTCCAACATTAATGAATGCTTCAATACCACTATTTTCAATATCAGCGCCATTAATAAATTTGGATGATACTCCTGAACCTGTTGGAACATTTTGAGCAAATAACTGGTCAAGACTATTAGACTTATAGTATGTAAGATCAAGATTAACTCTGTTAAATAGAGTTGCATCTAATCCAAACTCAAACGACTTTGTCATCTCAGGCTTCAAATTACTTGCAGGTGATGTTGCCTGAAGAGCTATGAAACCTCCATTTTGAAGATCTGCCAATCTTGAAAGCTTATAAGGATCAGTATCATTTCCTACCTCAGCATAGGAGGCTCTAAATTTCATAAAATCAATACTAGATGGTAAGTCAATCAAATCGGATAGAACTAAACTAAGCCCAGCAGAATAATAGCCATATGTGTTGGTGTCTATAGGAAGAGTAGAACTGGTATCCTGTCTGTAAGTAAAGTCAAGAAATGCGTAATTTTTGTAGCCAACATTAGCAAAAGCATAAAGTGAATTGACTTCTTTTTCACCAATAGACTGAGTTGCAGTTAACTGTTGAGCATTTGAAATTGCAAATACATTTGGAGCATTGAGTCCTCCAGTATTAATTGCAGAACCTTCATTTTTAGCGACTCTATTGTTAGCCCCAAGACTAGCGCTCAAAGAAATGTCGTCGGTAAGATCCTTCTTATAAGTCAAAAGAAAATCATTATTCCACTCAAGAGCGGAACCGTTAGTAACGTTGTAATTTCCATTTTGAGCTATAATATATGAATCATTCCAATATCTCCTCTCATTGTTACTTGTTCTGTTGTCAATAGCAGACCTAACAAGTAAAGTCAAGTCATCCATTATATCATATTCTACAGATGCATAACCAACAATTCTATCACCAACTCGCTCACTATTGTTACGATTAATTACCCAGTAAGGGTTACCATTACCATTATCAAGTGGTTTCCAATAATTCTGTTTGTTATTTCCAGCAGCATCAGTAAATTCAAAATTTGCTGCATCTTGAGTTCTAACATTTCTAGGAAGTCTGTACGCACCTCTTAATGGATTGTCATAACTTTCCCAGCCTGGAAGTGAATTATTAGTGATTGATTTGATATAATTCACCCTAGAGCTAAGGCGGAGTTTTCCGTCCATCATCTCATTGTCAATTTTTAAATTGATACTATGTCTTTCTAGTTCATTATTAGGAACAATACCCGTACGCAAATCATTAGTGTAACTGAAAAAAGTTCTCATTTTTTCTCCACCAGCAACAAGTGAAATATTGTTTGAAATATTTACCCCCGTGTCAAAAAAGTCTTGAACGTTGTTTGGTTGAGCTTGATAAGGGATGCTTGTGCCAGAAAGTTCTGGATTATTTGACCAATGAGCTTTTGAGCCTCCCATTTTAGCCCCCCATGAATCAGTTGTAAATGTTGTAAATGTTCCAGAATTTCCAGAGCCATATTCATTTTGAAATTCTAATAAAATATCAGCACTGTCAAATGTAACAGTTGAATTAATATTTACATCGAATGTGTCTTTTTTACCTGATTTAGTAGTAATAATAATAGCTCCGTTTTGAGCTCTAGACCCATAAAGTGCAGCGGCATTACCACCTTTAAGCACACTAATTGATGCTATATCATCAGGACTAAAATCTTGAATATCTCCACCAAGAGGAACACCGTCAACAATATACAGAGGTTGACTGCTACCAGCAATAGACCTATTTCCTCTAAGAATTACTCTTGATTGTGAATTTACACCCTGACTTGTCGTTGTAATAGATATTCCCGCAACTTTACCTTGTAATGAATTAACAAGGTTTCCATTTGCACGAGATTCATCTATACCTTCAGCTTCAACGTTCTGTGCAGCGTAAGATAGCTCTCTTTTCTGTCTTGAAATACCAAGAGAAGTTACTACAACTTCATCAAGAGCATTTCCAGCGGACAATGAAATATCAATAGTGGAGGATTCTCCTACCAATTGATCAATCGTTTTATATCCAACAAAGCTGAATTGAAGTGTTTGGCCATCTTCTGCGGAAATACTATAATTTCCATCAAAATCAGTTGAAACTCCTTCGTTAGTTTCAAGCACAACAATTGTTGCACCTGGAAGTGGAACTCCATCGTCATCTGTTACAGTACCACTAACATTTTGTTGCGCAAATAAAGCTGCAGAAAATAATGTGCAGAAGCTTAAAAGCGCATTTTTAATAAATTTTTGTTTCATAATTAGTTAAGATTCGTTATGTTATTAAAATACTATCTACAGTTTTGTAGAAGACGTAAATATAAATAATAAGTTCTTAAATCCTAAATTTTTGTTAATTTTAATTAGGTTCTCAAAACTACGACTATTAATAATTTAAAATTTTATAGTGTAACGTCTTTATAATTTTACATTGAAATTTGTATAACTTAAACAGTTTAAACTTTAAAATATGAAGAATGTAATCCCGCAATTCTTAAAAATGTCAATCTTTATTAGCGCTTTATTGTCTTTACCTATTTTATCTTATTCACAGGAACAAAAAATAACGGAAAAATCAGTTAATTATCCGATCTACTCCTTTAGCGACCCAAACCCTTTACCTGCTGTTATTTTCAACCCTAAAATATATCCTTACCATAAATTCCAAGGTTATGAGTTTGAGAAAGCCATTAAAAAACTTAAAGTCGTCACACTAGAAAATGAATGGATTGAAGTGCAGGTTTTTCCTGAGGTAGGTGGTAAAGTTTGGGGGGCTACCGACAAGAGTAATGGAAACGAGTTCATTTATAAAAACGAGGTAGCAAAATTCAGGAACATCGCCATGCGTGGCCCTTGGACTTCGGGAGGTATAGAATTCAACTTTGGCATCATTGGTCATCATCCTGGTACTGGTACCCCCGCCGACTATCGGCTAGAAAAACAACTCGACGGTAGCTTAATGTGTACTGTTGGTGGGATTGATTTACCCTCAAGAACCCAATGGCGGGTCAAAATTATTTTGCCCAAAGATCAAAGCGCTTTTACTACTAAGGCTATTTGGTATAACCCCACGGAAATAGAACAGGCATATTACAATTGGATGACTGCTGCCGCTGCAGCTCAGCAAGACTTAGTATTCCACACCCCCGGGAATCAATTCCTCACCCATGGTGGAATGGCCAAATCGTGGCCTATTGACCCGCTCAACAGAGATTTATCGCATTATAGTCAAAATAATTTTGGCCCCAGCAAATCCTATCACGTGATTGGAGAATACAATGATTTTTTTGGGGGGTATTACGAAAAAAGTGATGTTGGTTTTGGTCATTGGGGGCGTTATGATGAAATCCCTGGACAAAAACTATGGCTTTGGAATCTCTCCCGGGCAGGTGGAATATGGGAGGACCTTCTCACCGATGAGGATGGACAGTATATTGAATACCAAGCTGGAAGACTTTTTGTGCAATATTTCCCTGGTGAAGAAAATCCTATAAGCCAAGCTACATTTGATCCTCATTTAACCGATCAATGGAAAGAAGTATGGTTTCCCGTCAAAGAAATTGGAGGAATCAAAGAGGCTTCTGCATTTGGAGCCTTAAACGTTGTTGAAACTGAAAATGAATTAGAATTAAAAATTAATGCTTTTAAATCGACAACCACCCAAGTAATCCTCTCTGAATCAGGAAAAACTCAAAGTCAGTCTTTAGAAACTGTTCCCAATGGCACCTACACCTTAACTTTCTCCAAACCCACTGATGACTATGCCATTGATATTCCTGGTTTGGAATTGCATTATGACCTTCAACCACCCTTAATCAAAAGAAACTTTAACAATCCTGAGGTGATTATTCAGAACACATTAGAAAAAACTTTTTTAAAGGCCAAAGATGCCCAACGCTATAGGGATTTCAGATTAGCAGAATCATTACTTACAAAAATTCTTCAAGAAGATCCACTCCACTTAGAAGCCAGAAAAGAACTGTCCTTTCTTTATTATAGAAATGGTGATTACAACCAAGCAATTTCAATCGCCAATACAGGCTTACAAATCGATGCCTACCACAACGGGCTCAATTATACTGCTGGTATTGGATACATGGCTCAAAAAGACTGGATCAATGCCAAAGAACATTTGGGATGGGCTGCCCGATCATCTGCTTACCGCTCATCAGCCAATACCCTGCTAGCACAAATTCACATGATCGAAAAAAAATATAGTGATGCCCGACACTATAACGACATCGCTCTAAAATTTAACAGTGAAAACATCAATGCCCTCTCCCAAAAAGCAATGCTTTACAGGATCATGGGCGATGAAAAAAATGCTCTAAGTACCCTAAAGGAAATTGAGGCCATTGATCCCATTAATCATTTTACAGTTTATGAAAAACTATTGTTGGGAGTAAATAATCAAACGGATGTGATCAACGCTCACCGATCCGAATTCCCCTACCAAACCTTCTTGGAATTGGCTTTGTTTTACCACAACAGAAACAGTAATACTGAGGCCATTGAAATTCTTGAAATAGGTCCAAAAGACCTGCTCAACAACCTTTGGCTGGCTTATTTAAAAGAAGATAAAGCAACCCTCAACTCCCTAGAGGATGAATCCATTGCTTTTGTATTTCCTTTTAGAAAAGAAAGCCTGAACATGTTGGATTGGGTAGTAGCCAATAGTACTTCATGGAAGGCAAAATATTTCCAAGGGTTAAATTTACTCGGCCGCGCTCAAATAGAGAAAGGGATTCAAATTTTTAAGGCTTTAGGCCAAAGTCCAAAAGATCCATTGTTTTACTACATCAGGGGGATGTTGTTTAAACAACACCAACTGGCAGGCTATCAAAAAGATTTAGAATACGCCTACAAACAATCCCCCAAAAATTGGCGATACGCTTTCTCATTGGCCGAAGATTATTTTAAATCAGGTAACGCATCAACGGCCTTAAAGATCATTCAAAAAACCTACAAGCAAGACAAGGGCAATTATTTTGCTGGTATGCTTTTGGCACAAACACTGAATGCACTTGAACAATATGACAAGACCATTGATCTCCTTAAAGATTTGAAAATATTGCCTTACGAACACGCTACAGAGGGACGTAAAATCTATACGGAAGCCTATGTGGGTAGTGCTTTGCAGCGGCTGGCCAAAAACCAGTATGAACAAGCTCAATCGCGTTTGGAAACCGCCTTGTTGTGGCCAGAGCAATTGGGGGTTGGAAAGCCTTTTGATCCTGAAGAACGTTGGGAGCGATTCCTATTGGCTTTTATTAATCAAAGCAAAGGGAATGAGAATGCTACAGAATCGGAACTAGTATCAATAGCCAACTTTTCCCAAGCACAACTTTTTCGTCCTTCCAAAAATCACCTCTTGGGTATTTATGCCCTTGAGCAAACGCAAGGGGAAAAAGAGGTTCAGCAATTCATTGAGCAACTTCTGGCAGCGGACCACGGCCCGTCAGATACCACAAAAGCACTGATTCAGTTTTATTACAACAACACTGAATTGAGATGGGACAAGGCTTTCATCAAAAAGTTAGCGTCCTTTTTAAAGAAGTAAAATTTAGGATGGAAAGTGGGTTTACTTTTGTAAGCCCAACTTTTTACTCACAAACTCCCCTACATTTCTACCTTGTTTAAGGCCCTCGTCAATCGCCTTTCGGTAGTGAATCCCTCCGTATAACCTGCTGAC
>Ga0115565_10002512_pt1 | contig 13856 bp, 9 predicted proteins | sample COGITO_mtgs_1105_FD_87199 | JGI IMG/M metagenome (GOLD analysis project Ga0115565, IMG submission 87199) | Pelagic marine microbial communities from North Sea - COGITO_mtgs_110530 | ecosystem: Environmental > Aquatic > Marine > Epipelagic | place: Germany:Helgoland, sampling site Kabeltonne... | reverse complement strand
GGTAATGCCACCTATAAATGCAACTCTCCATCAAACATGGGAGAAATATATACAGGTAATCCTTTGAATACAAATCCTTTTTTCCCAGACCCAAAAAATAGTAATACAAATATGAGGGGAGGGACTCAAAAGGGTGGCAATTTTTTGGATTCTATTGGTTTAGGAGATGTATTATTAAATTATTATAAAGGAACAGACGGGATAATAAACCAAACTATTAAGTATAATGGGGGGAAACCTTTAGTGGATGCTGATCCTATGCATCAACCCAAGTTACAATCTGGCCGTCTTTCATCGAGAACAAGTGCAAATATTCCTAATTTTTACAATACAGCATCTCAAACTGCGGCAACAAATACAATATCGTAATTTTTATATTTAAATAATATATAATGAATTCATTAAAATTATTTAACTCTTTGTGTACTCCTGCTCAACTTTATTTAGGTATGTCAGTCCTTGCTGTATTTACTCAATGTTATCAAAATGTTGGAAACCCAAATGTGTTCGCTTGTGGACTAATGAAAGCAGGCACACCGATTAACAATATATTCTATATTGTTTTTGAAGTATTATACGTATTAGGATGGACTTATCTACTTAATATTTTATGTAAAAAAGGATACAATCAACTCTCTTGGTTATTAGTTTTGTTACCTTTTTTTGCTATGTTTATCTTAATAGGTCTAGTTATTGTAACATTACAAAACAATTAAATTAAAATACATTATATATTATCTTTTAATTTAAATTTTAAAAAAAAACGCTTATGATATATTATATGAACTCCACAGATATTTCTTGGAAAACAATAGACAGATATTTTAAAGATAATGAAAATATTATTGTAAAACACCATCTTGACTCTTATAATGCTTTTTTTTCACATGGTATTAAAGATATTTTAAGAGATAGGAATCCTCTCAGAATATTCAAAGACCTAGACCAAGAAACTAAACTTTATAAATATGAATGTAACATATATTTTGGCGGTGAAAATGTGGATAAGATATATTACGGAAAACCTGTAATATACGACGATTCGAGAGAACATTATATGTATCCAAATGAAGCAAGATTAAGGAATATGACATATGGGTTTACGGTTCATTATGATATTATAATGAAAATAAAAATTTTAATAGATAAAGAAGATGGTTCGTCAGGTAAAAATAAATTTGAAACTCATGAAGAAGTTTTAGAATTTAATAAAATTTATCTAGGTAAATTTCCTATTATGTTACAATCCAATATGTGTTTATTACAAGGTATTAGCCCTGAAACAAGATTTAATATGGGAGAATGTAGAAATGACCCAGGTGGATATTTTATCATAGGTGGGAATGAAAAGGTTATTGTTTCCCAAGAAGGAAGAGGAGATAACTTATTGTATGTATTAAAAGATATTGATGATGTTTATTCTTATGCTGCTGAAATTAAATCTGTCAGCGAAGATGCTTCAAAACCTAAAAGAACACTTTCAATTAGAATTATGAAAGAACAACCTTCTCAATCAAATAATCAAATTGTTGTAAATATACCTCAAGTAAGAAAACCTATTCCATTATTTATAGTTTTTAGAGCTCTAGGCATAATATCAGATAAAGAAATAATACAAACTTGTTTATTAGATATAGAAAAACACGAAAATTTAATTGATTTATTTATACCTAGCGTTCATGATGCTGGTAATATATTTACACAACAATCAGCTATAGCATATATTAGTTCTTTGACAAAAGGAAAAACAACATACCATACATTACAAATTTTGATGAATTATTTTTTACCTCATATTGGAGAATTAAATTTTAAAACAAAGGCATTTTATTTAGGTTATATTGTTAAGCGACTTTTAGATGTTTATACAGGTCAAGCAAAACCAACAGACAGAGACAGCTACGAATTTAAAAGAATTTCGGTAACCGGTAAATTAATTCACGACTTATTTAGCGAATACTATAAATTGCAACTTGATAATATTTACTTGAAAATAGATAAGGAATATTTATATAGAAAAAATAAAACGGCGTATCAAAGATTAGACTTTAGAAATCTATTTTTAAATAACCAAGATCTTTTTTTTAAAGAGAAAATTGTTGAAACAGGATTTAAAAAAGCATTTAAGGGTAATTGGGGCGCGACAGAACATACAAAAAAACCAGGAGTAGCGCAAGAATTAAATAGATTGTCTTTTTTTGGATTTATATGTCAGTTAAGAAAAACAAATTTGCATATATCAGCTGATGGTGCGAAGGTTATAGCTCCAAGACTTCTTCACGCAACTCAATATGGATTATTATGTCCAATTCATTCGCCAGATGGTGGAAATGTAGGCTTACATAAACATTTATCTACTTCTACTATTATTACAAAAGGATGTTCGGGTCGCCCATTTATCAACTATATGAGAAAATTAAATATTAAATTACTTGAAGAATGTTCATTAAATTATATGAAATATACTACTAAGGTATTTATTAATGGTGCTTGGATGGGATGTACATCAGACCCTTTAAAAATAATTAATATTATGAAACTGCATCGTCGTAACAAAATGATAGATATTTATACTAGTATAACTTTTAATATTAAAAGAAATGAAATATCTGTTTGTACTGATGCTGGTAGACCGATGAGACCATTATTTTATTTAATGAATGGAGAGATTTCATTTGAAAGAGATAAAGTTTTGGAAGCTTATAAAAATAATACAATAAAATGGAGTAATATAATTTATGGATTTAATAAATCAAGCAAAGATATGTTGGAAGATGAATGTAAGATAAATATAACCACCAAATCAATAGAATCTTTAATTTCAAATGCTTCGGTGGTTGAGTATCTTGACGCGGCAGAAACAAATAGTATTATGTTAGCGCATTCAAATGATTCTCACGAACAATATAGTAAAAAAAGGATTACACATTGCGAAATACATCCATCATTAATTTTTGGATTTATGGCAAATCAAATTATTTACCCAGAAAATAATCCATACCCTAGAGATGCTTTTTCTTGCGGACAATCTAAACAAGCTGTCTCCCTTTATAATTCAAACTATCATACAAGATTTGATAAATCTAGTTTTGTTTTAAACTATGGTCAAATTCCCTTAACAAAAAGTAGATATTTAAAATATGCTACACAAGAACAACATCCATATGGAGAAAATGCTATCGTTGCTGTTATGTGTTATTCCGGGTTCAACGTTGAAGATGCTGTAATTATTAATGAAGCTTCATTAAAACGTGGATTATTTAGAACTACATATTATAATACATACCAAGCTTTTGAAGAAATGGAAAAAATGGGAAGTGTAGATATTGAAAAAAAATTTATGAATATAATGGATAATAATGTTGTAGGGTTAAAAGCAGGATACGATTATCAACAACTAGATGAAAGAACAGGTATTATCAAAGAAAATACAATTGTTACCGAAAACTCTGTAATTATAGGTATGGGTACAAATAGTATTACAAATATAGATACTTATGTTGATAATTCCGTATATGCTAAAAAGGGACAGGTTGGTGTAGTGGATAAAGCATTTATGACCGAAGGAGAGGAAGGTAAAAGAATAGCAAAGGTTAGAATTAGAGGAGAAAGAGTACCGCAAATTGGAGACAAATTTTGTTCAAGAGCTGGACAAAAGGGGACAATTGGTATTATTTTACGTGAATGTGATATGCCTTGTACGGCAGATGGCATACGACCTGATATTATTATAAATCCACACGCGATGCCAAGTCGCATGACAATAGGTCATTTAGTAGAAACATTAACAAGTAAAACTGCTTGTTTATATGGAGGATTCGGTGATTGTACTGCTTTTACAAATAAAGGTCCCAAAAACGTCCAATATGGTGAAATGTTAACTGAAGAAGGTTATCATTCAAGTGGGAATCAAATATTATATAATGGTATGACCGGAGAACAATTAGAAACTGAAATTTATTTTGGACCTACCTATTATTTAAGATTGAAACATATGCCAAAAGATAAAGTTAATTATCGTGCCAGAGGTCCTAGAACGGCTTTAACAAGACAAACAGTTCAAGGTAGAGCAAATAATGGTGGGTTACGAATAGGAGAAATGGACAGAGATTGTTTAATTGCTCATGGTATGGGCTCTTTTATTAAAGAATCGATGATGGTAAGGGGGGATGAATATCGCATGGCTATTTGTAATAAAACCGGTTGTATTGCTGTATATAATGAAGCAAGTAACATTTTCTTAAGTCCGATGTCCGATGGTCCTATTAAATTTGCAGGAAATCTTGTTGATGATTTAAATGTCATTAATATCAGTAAATTTGGTAGGGATTTTAGTATTGTTTCCGTCCCATATGCCTTTAAATTATTAATGCAAGAATTACAAGCGATGAATATTCAAATGAGAATTATTACAGAAGATAATGTCGACCAATTAATGTCTTTAACAAAAGGAGATGATATAGAAAAATTAACAGGAGGGTCTTCTACTAATAATCAAAAATTTTATAATGTAGAACAAGTAAGGAACTTTATAAAATCACAAAGTTCGCAACTTAAAAATAAAGAAGCTCCAATTATAAAAGAAAAAACACCAGAACCAGAAATTAATACTACTCCTGATTGGGGTGATTATTATATACCGGAGGAAGAGGATAATTTTGGAACAAATGTTAATATTAAACTTGGTGAAGAAAAAAATCAATACAGATTTAATGAGGGGGATATTGTTGTATTTAAAGCAGATGATGAACCTAAAATAAAATATAAAATTACCGAATTTGATGGCGAAGAAATAAAATATATTACCAAAGCAATAGATGGACCTTTTGAAGGTCAATACAGAGATGCTGATAATAATAATATTGAAATTCCGTGGGAACCTGTAAGTCCAGATTATGCACCAGATAGTCCAGATTATGCGCCAGATAGTCCAGATTATGCGCCAGATAGTCCAGATTATGCGCCAGATAGTCCAGATTATGCGCCAGATAGTCCATTCTCATTATCACCTGGTGAATTTAGAAACTATGAAGTGAAACACAGAAATACTCCTTCACCAGTATCTGCGGTTTCAGATAATTCTATTACTTTACAACCAGAAGAACAAAATATTTTTACTGAAGATAGGATAGAAGAGGACGTTACCCCAGAGATAATATATGAAAAGGATTTGGGAAGTGCTGAAGAGGGTAAAGAAAAGGGGACCGAAAAAATATTACAAACAATAACTTCGTTAAATAAAGAAAAAACCGACGGGTTAGATTTATTATTACCAGAAGAAGAAGGTGATATTGAAAAAGAAGAAGAAGATTCTGGTGTTACCAAGAAAATAGTATAAAAAATAGTATAAGAAATAGTATAAGAAATAGTATAAGCAATTAAGTTTAAGGATTTTATGTAAGAATTGAAAATATATAAAATTGAAAATTTATCTATATAAAATTAATTATATTATATATAGATAATGAGTCAAAAAATCACAAATAGTCAGACAATTTCAAAAATTTTCAGTTCTAGAAAAAATATTTTAGATTTAGCAAAAAAAAGAGGATATGATATTGAAGATTACGAACATTTTACAATTAATGAAATTCAAATTTTGAGAGAAAATAAACAATTGGATATGTTATTGGAAAAAGTAGTAGATGGTGAAACAAAAAAAATTTATTACAAATATCATCTTGGAACGAAATTAAGAGGCCCTCACGTCCAAGATTATATTGAAGATTTGTTTCAAATCGAAGAAATATTACAGACTGGAGATAATTTAGTAATTGTAACGAAAGATGATACTAATATTGCCTTAAAAAATCTATTGCGAATGGAGTTTACACAAAATAAATATTATGTTAATGTTTATAATTATCATAGTTATTTGTATAATATATTAAATAACGACCTTGTTCCAGAACATATTATTATAAGTGATAAAAGGAAAAAGGAATTAGCTCAAGAATATAATATCGTATCTGAATCTCAATGGCCAGAAATATCAAGATTTGACCCAGTTGCTTTGGCTATAGGATTAAGACCAGGACAAGTTGCTGAAATTAACAGAAAGAGTCCTACAGCATTAGAAACAAAATATTACAGACTCTGTGTTTCTGGAGGATTAAAATAATTTATATATTATATATATTATAGGATGAGTATAGAACCTAATCAAATAGAAGAAAAAATAAAAAAATTAAAATTTAGATGGAAAAACGCAACAGAGCAATATATATCATCATATCCTGATTTTGCTTTAGGATTAAATAAAGTTCAAAACTCTAGAGCGTATCAGTCTGTATTAACGACAAAAAAAGATATAAATATATTACAAGCTACATTAAAAGGATTATTAGATACTACGGGTGGATTTATTAATTATCAAAGTGATAATATAGATAAGGCTAAAAAAAAATATGATGATTCAAAGTTAGACTTAGAAACAGCAGTAGGTAATAATAAATCAGGAAAACCGATGAAAATAGATAAATATAATGAAAATAGTAAGGCTTATATATTAGCAAGTTATTATTCAATAGGTATATTATCGACAAGTTATTTTATTTATAGACAATTAAAACAGTAAATGTTTTTCTATCATTAGTTTATAAATAAATGTTTAATCAGGGAAAAAAATTTAACCAAGACCAAAAAAAATATAAATCATTAGTTGAAAAATATAATTTGAATTTAATCTCTGTAAATCAATTAAATATAGTAAATAATTTGAAAACTAAAAACTATGCGAATCTAAATGAAGGATTTACAGGAGTAGATATGGATCCTGTAGAGCAAAAAAATTTAGAAGAAAAAAATAAAATAACAACTTTAGAGGGAGAATTTAATAATAATATGGGTCAATATATTACTTTATATAAAACATATTTGGATGAATTGGCGTCTAAACAAGGCTCGTTAAATACCACTTTGAAAAATAAGGTAGTTCAATATAATGGACAATATTTTTATATAAATAATACAGGAACTATTAGACAATTTACAGATTCCTCTTGGAAAGCGAAAGATAATAGTTGTCCTGATGCAAGTAAAACGTTGAGTCCAACAGAATTTAGCAATTTATCTCCTGGACCGCCGATGGCTACAGGAGAATTATGTCGGAGTGGTGGATATAACGCAAAAGATGCGGATAATGGGACAACTTCTTGGGTAGATAATTTAGGTTATAAACATCGTTATAATGATTTTATTAATAGACATTCTACTTGTCCGCAAGAGTCTGTTACTATTACAGGAATACAATATAATGCAATACCTGAAGGAAGTGCTTATGGTTCATCTGATACCTGTAATACGATGAGTTTAGATTCCCCAACTTATGATAAATTAGTTATTTTGAATCAAAAAATGATATCAAATGTAACAACAATGAAAGGAGAAGTTAATAAAATGACAACAGAAGATATTAATTTGGATAAAAACATAGATAAACAAAAATCAATATTGACACAAACATATAAGGATTTATTAGTGGAGAAAAAAAAATTGCAACAAGTAAATGCTGATATTCAACAGTATAGAGCAGGTGTTGAAGGTCAAAATTTAGCTGTTCCGTCCGCCCAAATGCATCATGCTATATGGGCAATATTGGGAGGAGCATTTATTGCAACAATAATATATAATTCAAACAATTAACTTTTTTATATCTATATATTAAATATAAAATGGTTTTTAGCAATCTTTTAAATAGTTTAACTGGTTTATTAACACCTAAAAATAATAAAAAACAACAAATGAATAATCAATCAATTAATGGTGAATTGATGAATGAATTATCTCAGGGCATGATGTTATTAAACAATAGAAAAAATAAATTAAATAAATTACAAAAAAGAATAGGTTTAATAGAAAATTTAACAGGATTAACAGAAGGAAAACAAAGATTACAAACAACTTCTCAAAAAGAATTAGAATTATTACAAAAAATGGAGCAAAATTATAATAGACAATTAAGTGAGTACGCAAATAGTTATAAATCATTTATGGATGAATATCAAAAGGGTGTGAATGATGTGCAAAAATGTAAAGCTAGTTGTTTAACAAATATACCAACGGGTGGTTCTGATTGGTCGTATAAGCGACAAGCTTGTCAAGCAGGATGTGATTTAAAAGGTCCATATGTTTCAAAATGTGAAGATACATATAAAAAATCAAGAACAGGGGATACTTGTACGGAGGCTACGAAAGGTAGATGTTTAAACGGACAGGTAAATTTAGGACAAGATGCCAACGTAATTAGTAATGAGCTTGCGGATACAACAGGTACATCATTAAAGGTTGGTTGTTGTGACTGTGGTGGAGGGGGTGGTGGTCCACCTTCAACTATGATGAGAGGAAAAAAAATATTAAAATGTAATGAAATACCAAGCGCATTTGGTTATACAGGAAGTAATGGTAGTTATATGACATCTGCTTGTATAACTGCTAGTGTTGATAGTGAAAGAGGAAACGCAAATTTACATACAAATTATTCACAATTATCGGCTCAAAATGAAGAATTAATAAAAACGGCACAAAAGATTTTTAATAAAATCCAAGAATTAAGTAAAACGGATTTAAATATTCAAACTAAATTAGACGATGAAGATTTTGATTTAAAATCTAAATTGGCGGAATATGGTACTGTGTATGCGGATATTATTTCTCGCAAAGGTAAGAAAGACCAAACTATGGATGGTCAATTGGAAGATGTTCGTTACAAAGAAGATAGTCAACAAATACAACTATGGATATGGACGGGTTTAGCAATTTTAACAATTTTATTCGCTATTCAAAGAATGAGAAAATAATTTTATAACTATTTATTATATATAATGGTTGCAGGTACAAATAATCCAACAAATACGGATGGGGTATCAATCTCAGGAGACCAGAGGGCACAATTTGCTCAAAAACATCCTGTTTTATTAGGGGAAAAACATCAGGTTACTGTAAAAAATTTGAAAGATTTACAAGACGTTGAAAAATATATGTTTAATAATCTACAATCTTTGAATAAATCATCACCTGATTCTATTCAAGAAAGTGAAATGATAAAAAAACGGTTAGATGAATTAAGTACAACAAGAATGGCTTTGTTTAAACAATTAAAAACTATGTATAAGGACCAACAACGTCAAACGTCTTATAGTAGAGGTAATCTTGCAGACCAACTAACGATGACACAAGTTGTATCTAATGAGTTAGATAATGCGAAAAAAGAGTTAATTGCTTTAGAACAAGAAAGATTAAATAAAAAAAGGTTGGTTGAATTAGGTGAATATGAATATGATAGATACAGGTCACATAAAAATATAATGAAAGTAATCGTCTACGGGGCTCTGGCAATATTGCTTTTTGTAATATTAATGGGACAACCTTGGTTTCCAGCGTATATAGGTGTTATTTCTATTTGTTTAATAATTGGTCTTGTTCTTATAACAATAGGAGGTAGAATGTTAAATAACTTTAGTAGAACAAATTTATTTTGGAATAAATTTGATTGGTCAGGTGTTCCTGGTGGTGGGTCTCTAAATAAAGGTGGTAATAAAAAGGCATTTGCGTGGGGTTCCTTATTTAGTGACACATGTAAAAATATTGAAACAAGTGTAACAGGTGCGAGAAATTCTTTATTAAATATTAATGAAGAGGCTAGTGGAACTGTAAATATTGATGTTGCGAATGTTATTAATACAGTAAGTCCTTCACAACCACCTGGTTCTGAATCATTCCAAAATGTTTTCTAATTTTTAATATCTTATGATTATATATTAAAAATGCAAGCACAATTACAGGGTTTAACTAAAATGGTCAATGTTATGAATGAAGAACAAATATGTGATACCGACTGTCAAAATAAGAGGAAAATAGAAAATTTACGGAAAACATATATAAAGGCGAAACAAAACTCAGAAAATTCAAAACCAAATTTAGAAAGAGCTGAAAAGGATTATTATATGGCGTCGAAAGGTGGTGAATACTATTCCAAAATGCAAGAAAAAAAATATAAAACCATAGCTATAAATGCTGTGTCTGGTTGGAATAAAAATGTTGAAGATATATTAATAGATATTGATAATAAATTAAAATATTACAAGGGATTATTTTCATACAAAGATAATGTTACCATGGTATATTCTAGTTATAATAATAAATATACAAATTTACGTGAAAAAATTACAAGTACAACTGATAAAAAAAATGTAAATAACAGATTAGCTTATTTTTATGATTATAATACATCCATCGTTAATTCATTAGTGTGGTGGTTAAAATTTATTTATTGGATTTTTTATGCAATTATGATTGTATTTTTTGTTTTAAAAAAACAATATAAAAATATTCAAAGTTGGCCCTTTATTTTAATTGTTGGTTTATTTCCTGTCTTGTTTGAATATGGTATAAGTTGGAATAACCCATTTAAAAATGAAATATCAAAAGTTCCAAGTATTTATGAATGGGTTTTTAATGTATTTCGACATCAAAAAATTGACAATATTTATTTTATTTTCTTTACATTAATTATTTTAACAGTATTAATGTTTTCATTTTTTAGTAATTTGTCATTTAAATATGTTCAGGTATAATAGTGTGTATAATAGTGTTCGCGTCTATAATTAAGAATTTATATAGTAAATCTATATAAATTATGTATGGTGTTAATGATTATGACCCTCCCAAACCATTTTTTACAATGTCTATAGTTGATTTACTAAAATATAATAAGAAATGCGGGTTGATTGACAAATACTTGTTTTCTAAGACAAAAAATACAAAAAAACATAAAAAAACCAGAAATAAAAAAAATAGGAAAACAAGGAAAAGAAAAAGACAAACAAGAAGAATTCTCTCCAACAATGAAAAATTAAAAGTAATTTAGTTAACAAAAAGAGTTACCAACAAAAATCATACCAACTAATCCTAACGCAAATCCCAAATGATAATTAAACGGCATTGTCTTGTAAATATTTAAATAACTGATATAAATGTAAATAAACAAAATTATCATATAATGCCCGGACAATGGCACAATGATATGGAAAAATTATTCCCAAAAAAAATGCAAGAAATCAAATTCTTTTGTTCATCCAGTGAAAATAATACTTGTAGGAGAGCGGATATCCTTCTTAATAATAAGAGAACTCTTGAAATACAACATTCACGTATTAATGAAAATGAGATTATAAAACGTTTTAATGATTGGAATAAATTTGGAAAAGAAATAATATGGCTTGTTGATGGAAATACAAATGATGTTAATTGTGAAAAATTAACAAATGGTAATTATCTTATCCAATTTAATAAATCATGGAAATACAAATCTTTTATAGAAACATATGATAACATTTTACTTGATATTAATGATAAAATTTTTAAGATTGAATTAAAAAAGATAAAATGTAAAATGATTTTATTATCAAACCCCAAACCATTAAAAAATGTAATAGACATACTCAAAAATAACCCCGAAAAAATATGGAAAATATGGGATAATTCAAACTTTATTAAACCAACTTTGAAAATTTATCAACAGGGGGCAGGTAACGGAAAAACATACGGTATTTGGAAAAGTATATGTGAAAATGAGGATAAAGACACATATGTAATTGTGACAAAACAACATTCTGCAAAAAATGTTATTTATGAAGAATTAATGGATCAAACAAATCGTAAAGAATATCATGTTGAAAATTTAACAAATAAAGAAGAGTTTAACACACATAAACATTATGCTATTAAATATACTCATAAAAAATCTAATAGAGAGTGTAAAGTATTAATAGGAACCATAGATTCATATTGTTATAATTTATCAGGAACTTTGGAAAAATCACAAAATTTTTTTGAAGGTATTTTAAAGAATATATCCGTAAATGGTTTAACAAAAGTAACCCAATATGGTTTTATGAATTTTGCTGGACAACAATTTTGTATAAATAGAAAAAGTGAAATTTGGATAGATGAGGTTCAAGATTTGCCAATTTCTTATTTATATGCGTTTACACGTTTAATTTTAGAAACGTGCTGTGATGTGAATATTGTTGGTGATAAACTACAGACGCTTGAATATAATAAAAATTTTTTGACTGAAATTGTGAATGAAAAACTTCCAAATATTGATATAGTTGTTGAACCAGAAAAAAATGATAATAGAAGGATACAGGTAAAAGGAATGCATATTAAAATTAATGAATTGATTGAATTTGAAAAATATAAACTAGAGGAAATTAACTGTGATAAATCAAATTTGTCAGAATCAAAAGACCCCCTTGAACTAATAGATTCACCTATTATTTATGCAAATGATAAAGATGAAAATAAGATTAGTGATTTTGTATCATTATTAATAAAAAAACTGGATTTCCAAGTAAATTTGAATAATTATATACCAGAAGATTTTATGTTTATATTTCCAATAATGAAATCAGATATTCTTGCAATTGAACTTCAAACAAATCTACAAAAATATTGGTTAGAAAAATTTAATGATAAAAATTATATAGAAAATATTAAAAATAAATATTGGGAAAAGTATAATCATACTAATTACACACAATATGTTCATTTACATAAACATACAGAAGGGCAGGTTATTAATACAAGGGATTCAATTCACGCAACAAGAATTATGTCTATAAGAACATCAAAAGGTGATGGTCGTCCTGTAGTATTTATTTTGGGAACAACAGAAAAGTCATTAAAACTTGTAAGTAGTAATGTAATCGGTTTGGTATATGAGTCGCATTTACACGTTGCTCTTACACGTGCTAAAAATAAAATTTATTTTGGATTAATTAAGAATAATGATAATATACATAGTAGGTTTAAAGATATTGACGAGGTTGAATATTTACCTTCAATAAAAAGGAAAATACAAATAAATAAATTAATAGAACAAACATTAGATAAAGATAAAATTCAAAATATATTATTAGAAAATAACGTAAGCCTTGAAGATTATTTTCCAGATAATTCAAAAAATAATATGAATATTAAAGAACAAGTAGATTGGGGATATCATTGTATTAAATATGCAGTATATGTATCTAAAATTATTTTTAATATTATAGAAAGACATAGTGAATCACAGGAATATTATAAATCGCATTTATATATTACTATACAAAAAATATCAGATTTAAAAATCACAAGAAAATCTACAACAGATTATTGGAAATATTTAAAAGATAAACAATACAAACGTGGTAACAAAAAAATGAAAGAAATGCCCATTTGTGTTTTAAATAAACAACATAATTGGATTGAATATATTAAGATAATTGAAAATACAATGAAAACAATACAAAAAAAAATTAATGATAATGAAATAACAAAAATGAATGTTTATGAAAGTATTGTATTCGTTTATATGATAGATATATATAATAACCAGAGTTATTCTAAAACTATAACACCCATGGAATTATATAATATAACACACTTCTTCCATGGGGATAAAAATACAAAAGAAAAAGCTTTATTAAATCAACTGGATAGTATTAATGAGATTGTTGAATCCGCATTAAACAATAATGAAAAAAATATGAAATGGAATTTATTTAAACATATAAAATTGGATAGTAACGATGATATTCAGGTAAAAAAATTACAATTTCCAATAATAGGATATGGAAGTAAGATTTCTCATATTATGTTAAAGTCAAGTATTAGTAAATTAAATTTTTGGGATATAATGATTGAATGTTTAATGGAAAGATTTTTGATATATAATCCTGATAGTGAAAAAGATAAGGAAAAATATAAGGATAAAGAAATAGAAACATTGATTTTCATTCTTGATGAAGGAAAATGTATTAAAATTAATTGGGACTGGGATAAAAATTTATATAATGATATATTGGAAGAGT
>Ga0115565_10002510_pt1 | contig 13863 bp, 21 predicted proteins | sample COGITO_mtgs_1105_FD_87199 | JGI IMG/M metagenome (GOLD analysis project Ga0115565, IMG submission 87199) | Pelagic marine microbial communities from North Sea - COGITO_mtgs_110530 | ecosystem: Environmental > Aquatic > Marine > Epipelagic | place: Germany:Helgoland, sampling site Kabeltonne... | reverse complement strand
TCATAGCTCACGGGGCAAGAGGAAAAGGGTTAACGATCCTCCTGGTACCATAAGTGCGGGGAATGGCTTATTCAAAATTATTGAGTTTTGTTCAAGTCCAGACTCACCACTTGTTGTGGAAACCCTCCACGAAGAATCTAGTCGTCTTGCTGACATCATAGGGTAATTTAATGCTCGAATTGTATGACTGAATTTCAATAAAATTCCAACCTTTTACTTTACTTTCATCTATTGAACCGTATGAAGATTAAGGCTACTAATCTCAATTTCTCAGGTTACAATTAGAATTTTACACCGCAGCAAGATTCTACCTAAGTGTAGTTGTTACAATGGAGCGTACGATTAACGATAATGAGGATGGTACATTTTCTTTTACAAGCTCCCCTGCCACCGACCTGCTTCCATCTACAGAAATCGGTGATGCAGTCTACCGACACATTGAGATCCTAGCACAAAAGATTGACGAATTTTTACGGAACGGTGAGTTAAATAGATAATATTAGTTATAGTGTATCTTAATCTGGTTTTGGGTAATTATGATTAGAGTGAAATACAATACCGAAAAAACTAAAATGTTTCAAAATTTCAGGATCCGGTTGGATATTGAAGGGGCTTACACATGCTCACCTTAACATCACAAAATACAACCCCATGACGTTTGGAAGATACATCCCACTTCCTGCAGCGATTAAAGAGCGGAAGCAGACACTCCTTAACATTCAAAACAACGACAACATGTAAGATAATTAGTCCCTGTTTTCATAGTTTCATTACTTTCTTGCTGTTACAAAATAATAAAACCTCATGTAAGTCACGTGAGCTAACCATGACAGAAGCAAGTTTAATCACTGGAATATATCAAGTCTAAACTATATAACCATAAATCTAACAACCTGCAGGTGTTTGAAGTGGGTAACAATAGCAGCTCGACATCCAAACCAAAAGAATGCATCTCGTTTAACACACTACAAGCCGTTTGAGAACGAGATTGATGACACGGGTATAGTGTGGCCGATAACGCTACAACAGATACCCAAGTTTGAGTCACTGAATAGGTAAGCAAAGCTAATTGAAGAAAAATCATAAGAATTCTAGTTTTTAAAACCTAACAAGCAAAAAAAAAACTGTAACTAAATCTTCAGAGTGAGGATAAATGTAGTGGGTTATGATGAGGATAATGAGACAGCCCCGTTTTACCCTGTATATGTTTCAAAATCAACACATGCTGATCATCTAACAGTGAACACTTTGATAATTAGCAACGAAAACACCACCCATTTTGTGCTAATTAAGTCCCTCAACGCCTTACTAAGAAAACCGAACACGCGAAATATTAAGCATCACTGTGTCAGGTCAGTACTGTTCTTATAAATTTTCCTTGCTGATAGATTAAATTGTAATGAAAGATTAATAATTTTTCCATGCTAAGAAGTTTATTTGTTTTCTAACATTCAGATTGAATGATAAACAGTAATTTGTTAAAGTCTCATAGGTTTTTATCTGACAGGTGCTTTCACGGGTTTTGTATGGAGAGTAATTTGATTAAACATCAAGAAAAGTGTATCAGATTTCGTGTTCAAGGCACTCAGTTTCCAGAGGATGATCATCTGTTTTTCAAATCATATCGGAGAATGGTGAAATGTCCCGTTTACATCGTTGCAGGTATATTATGTCATTTAATTCAACTGAAAATCATGGCATTAGTTGGCTAAACCTAAAATCATAAATTCCTGTAAGTTGGGTCCTAGCCAATTGCGACTGTAAACTGGTGGTTCTGATTAAGCAGATATTCTTCTCTAATGTTACAAATTCTTCAGATTTTGAATCATATCTGAAAGATGTTGATAATCAGAACGAGGAACCTTCAGGGGTTAGTCTAAGTTGTAATTTCTTTATGTTACACATGATGTTAACTAGTATACTAATAATGTATTGGGGAGTAGATAAACATGAAGCAGATTTTATGATCATGTTTTCAGGGCACTCAACGATTGAAGGAACACAACCCCTGCGGCTTTGCATACAAGGTGGTGACTGAATTTGAGGACTACAAGCATCCTGTCGTGGTTCATCGTGATAACGGAGCAGGCAATGTTGCTGAGATTTTTGTCAGCATGATGCATGAGGAATACGAACGTCTCAGAAATTTAATCCATGCTGATGAGGATATGAAGCCGCTCAGTACAGCACAACGTCGTGCATATAAGACCTCAACAATCTGTTACCTGTGCAATGAACTGTTTACTGAAGATAACGGAAGGGTTAGAGATCATGACCATTACACGTAATTAATTATCTTTTCACCAAACATATACTTTCAAAGCTTTCTCGCTTGTTATCTTATCAAAAATATATTCTCAAAGCTCTAGCTTTTAATCCAGCAATGAAAATTCAGAATATAGAATATACAATTCTCTGGAATTAACAGAAACTGTTTTCAGAGGTGATTATATAGGTGCAGCTCATTTTACATGCAACTTTGAAAGAAGAACGGATAAACATCTTCCAATCATTTTCCACAATTTCCGAGTAAGTCTGTTACACATTCATGCAATTTGATGCTTTTTGAATGGATTTGATGTAAGACTAATATCTAATTAGTCAAATGAGTTGTTCTAAAAGAATGAATTATTCCAGGGTTACGATTCTCACCTCATTATTAAGGCTCTAGCAGAGCAAACTGATGATTTGACTGATATAACAATCATTCCTAATTCTATGGAGAAGTACATATCTGTTACAACTAGGGAATTCAGGTTTAGGATACTATATGTTAGATAATACATGTTCCCAAACAGAATCAGAGATAATTCTAGCTTCACTGTGTTTGTGATCAAATATACGATTTAATCTTTTGTAACTGAAATTATCATTATAGATTGATTATTGTCGGGAATAAAAATCAGTCTAAAACTCAGTATTCCCCAGATTTATCGACTCTATGCAACATTTGAGTGCATCCTTGGACAAGTTAACAAAAAACCTAGCCAACGGTGGTCTGGAGAACTTTAAATGTACTAGAGATTTTATCGATACTGAACACGATGGTTGCGATCAGAAATTCGAATTGATTACTAAAAAAGGAGTTTATCCATATAGTTACATAGATGATGCAGCCAAGTTTGATGAGGGGCTCCCCCCACAAAGCTGCTTTTACAATGACATGACAGATGAGCCGCTGTCTGATGAAGATTATACACTAGTACAGGAAGTGTGGTCTACATTTGACTTACAGTGTCTTGGAGACCTCCATGATTTGTAAGTTTTCACCAATGAGATATAATAAACCTTGAATTTTACTGATGTTTAAATATTGAAAATTGTACATAATTATTATAATCATGCCAACATGATAATTAACACATCTAATCTCAATTTAAGGTACGTAACTTCCGATGTATTGCTGCTTGTGGATGTGCTTGAAAAGTACAGAAACATGTGCTGGACTCGCATGGGTCTGGAGGCTCTCTGCTATGTCTCTCTTCCGTCACTCACGTTTGACGCGTGCATGAAGTTAACCCAACGGAAGCTTGAAATTATCAAAGATATCGACATGTTACAGATGATCGAGCTTGGAATCAGAGGTTTGTACTTTAGCATCACAATCAATCTTTTTACCTGATTCAAAAAAAAATGAAAAAATACACAGTTAACTTTCTTTAGAAAAAAACAGCTAATGTAACATATGGACAGGTGGAATTAGCGTCATATCACATCGTCATGCTAAAGCGAATAATCCAAGGATTCCAGGCTTTGACCCCAACTTACCCGAGTCGTACTTACTTTACATTGACGCCAATGTAGGTTCTATTATATCTATTACTTCAAAACATTCTTTAATTCTATTTTTGTGTCTGAATGGTTTCAGAATTAAAACTAATTCCAGAACTAAAAACTAATTTGTAATATCTCAGAACCTCTATGGGTATGCCATGAGTGAGAAAGTACCTGTTGACGGTTTTAAATGGGATAATGATACAGTCTGGACACGTGACATGATAATGGGCCTGGATGCAAATGATACTAAGGGGTATATATTTGAGGTAGACTTGGAAATACCAGAGAATATACACGATAAAACGGATATGTACCCTCTCTGTCCTGAACATCTAGAAATAACTGAGAACATGATCTCACCAAAATCCAGGTAATTACAAACCATTTTTCTCATTTTGCAGCCATATAACACTAACTAGCAGTGTTAACGGGCAATGTTGTGATATTTGATACACCTATTTGGCTAGTTCTAAGAATCAATGAGATTAGAGAATTACAGTCACGTGGTACATGGAATTGTGTCCTCTCCTATCACTCAGTACACACGGCTATAATATTAATTCTAAAATACTCGTCTTCAGGGAAATCAGAAGTCGCAGAAAGAAAGTTCCAAAGTTCAAGGCAATCAAATTGGCACCCAACCTTCAGTCCAAGTCGGGATATATCACTCATTTAAGGAACTTGCAGTTTTATCTCTCCCAAGGTGCTGTACTTGTAAAAGTACGCCGGGTCATCTGTTTCAACCAAGCAGCATGGATACAGCCCTACATTGCTGAGAACACCAGGTTGCGTCAACAAGCAACAGATGACTTTGGGAGGGATTACTACAAGCTGCTCAACAATGCATTTTTCGGCAAAACCATGGAAAATGTGCGGAAACGTGTCAAGATTGTCCTTGTAAACAACAGTAGAGGTCATTTTTGGCAGACATCCAAACCTACTTTTAAGCGTTTTCAGATTTTTAATGAAAGCCTTGTAGGTGTTGAGCTTGCACAAACAAATTTGACGCTTGATAAACCAATTTATGTTGGTTTTACTGTGCTGGAGTTATCAAAACTCCTTATGTTTAAGTTTCATTACACAGTAATGCAAGCCAACTTTGATAAACTTGAACTCTGTTTCACTGACACGGACAGTTTCCTTTACCACATCTACTGCAAGAACCTGTACTTGGAACACCTGGAGAGGCTAAAGGATCACTTTGACTTCTCAAAGTATCCTAGAGATCATCCACTGTATTCAGATACAAACAGAGCAGTAGTTGGAAAATTCAAAGACGAAACTAATGGAGTAGCAATCGTTGAGTTCATAGGTAAGTTATCGTTTGTAGTTGAGTGGTTTAATTAAAAAAGTCTATCAACCTTAAATTTCTTTGTTATTCATTTTAATAGAAACATAAGTTATATTAACCAAATTCAATCTTAGGGCTTCGGTCAAAGTGTTACTCTATCCTAACTGGAGCTGGAAAGCAAAAGAGCACGGCTGCTGGTGTGAAACACAGTGTTCGCAACCGAAAACTGAACCACGATCTCTATAGACAAGTCTTGTTCAACACAATGAGAAATCCTGATGCAGAAGATCCTGACACAGAAGACCACTTTATAGACCAAAAGACTTTTAGATCACAGAAACATGTGATTTTCACCATAAATCAGAGAAAAGTTGGACTAACAAGATATGACGACAAACGGTATATTTTGTCAGATGGGGTATCAACACGTGCACATGGAAATTTTAAAAATGTGTAAGGTGGCTGATGCTTTAAATTTCATTTTTTGGTTTTTTTGTTGATTTTTTTGTAACTTGTATGCAATGTAATGTTAGATATTCAATTTATTTGATAATTTGAGTTTTGTTTTTGAAACGGCTGTTTATTTGACTCATGGGAAAAGTAAAACAGTTCAAATTTAAATCAAAGAACAAAATAAGTACATGAATCATATTATAATTTTTAATCTTTATTATATAATTTCATAATTTTGATATCATTAGATCTTAAATTAGTGGTAAAATCATGAAAAACTCTTGAAAATTTAACTCTTTTTTCCAACTGCTTGATGAAATATACACAGTATTCTCCACATGTCAAACTATGAAATCCTTGCAAAACCTGATCCTGGAAAGATATTTTCCTCTCCAAACACAAACGCTGCAAACTTGTACGGTAGTCTACAGGGAAGGAACCATTATCATATAACCTTCCAAAAGAATCTAGATAATAACAATTATTCCCTCTAATTACAAGCGCAGTCCAATGTGATCCAGGTAATGTAGAATTATCCACATTGATTATGATTGAATATTCATTATCCTCAAAACTTGGAATTTGGTCACATGGAAAGGCTCCTTTAAACTTTGGCTGATTCTTTAGCAAATCATCAATCTCATCAGTACTCAATGCTGTCGACCTCAAGCTCATAGTACCTTGATGCTTCTGTCCGAGTTAATTTCAATGATTCGATCGTAGTAAGCATAAACTAGCAGAATGAGTCCCTCAGCTGCAGCTTCATCAAACTCAATGTTCAACTTGACCTCTGCACTTTTACTTAGGTTCAGATGATGCTTGTTGGAATTCCGGTCAGCTGTCAAGTCTACAGCAAGCAAAGGATGGATGTGATAATTGTGTGGGGTAATTAGACACTCCCTGTCTGTGTCTTTATATCCTATTGCTTCAAAAAAGGCATCAAATAACATTGTTTTGCCCTGCAACGCACTTGGATAGTATGGCTTCCCTCCAACATAGACTTGCGTTTTTTTCAGACTATGAAACGTGTATGGGTTCTTGTTTCTTACATTACCATAGGCAGCTCGATCTTGTACAGCAAATGTAAACAGAACAGGCAAATTACCTTGAGGGAACAGATTGTTTATAGTTACTACTTCATTACCAGCAGGTATTGAATGGAAACTAACTTTACCCTCCTCCGCTTGATAAACAGCAGGTACTTTCAACAGCTTCTGTTCAATCAAGTGAAGACAAATGTCACTAGGCTGTTGATAAGTTACTCTCAGATAACATTTATCAAATTTGATTTTATGGGTCCCATCATCACCTTCTAAAAGACAATAACCATCATAATTCTTGGTCAAGGATACACGAACATCCAGATTGGTTGGAAGCAATTTCCCAGTTTTGAATAAACTGCAGTTCAAATCCGATATTAGGGTTACAGATTTGCCTCCTGCAACTTTGTGTGCTCTTTCACGCATGCTTTTGTTTACAACTTGAGCAGCGGGGTGAACTATGTTACTTTCAGAGTTTGTTTTGTTTGTTGCTTCATCCATTAGAAACAGTTCTTTCAGAAGCAGGTAATGTGATCGTCTTTTCGGTGTGTTCAACACAATGTCAAAAAAAGATCCAATGTTATAGCTGTTATCAAAACTCTGCAAAATATTTTGCCCGCCTATTACAACATCAACAGATCGCCAAATAGCATTTGCAAGGTTTGATACAACCGAAACATTGGTGTTTGCAACAGGATTCCCTCCATCTGCTGTCAATACACGGATTTCAGTTATGATTTCAATCTTTTGTAACATAAGTTTTGAATTAGCTTTGATCAAAAATGACACAGTATCCGAATAGTCGATCCCCGTCTGGGGATATACTTCCTCAACATGAGTCTCAACTATGGAGGTTTGAGTATGAAGTGGGTTCCATAGCATCAAGTTAGATGTAATTGCTTCTGAGCTGTTCACATACTTTGTCATGATCCTAGTGCGTCAGTCTTTCTTCGTTTTCCGTAAGAATTAAATTTACGTTGTGCTTTACTTGATAGCTGTTGTACTTTATCCTCTGCTACACGAGTAAGTGCGTCAGTGCCTGATTTAGCAACTTTTTTAAGTTCAGGTTTAGCCAACTCCCATCCCTTATATAGTAGTTTTTTACCGATGGGCATTGCAAATTTCAGGGCACTGCGAAAAAATCCTCCGATGCCTCCACCAACTTGGTTATTGGAATAGATGTATGATCCATGACCATATCCCCCTCCAGCTTGGTTATTAAAATATTGATGGTATATTTTGTAGGTATCTCTGTCAGGGACATAAATTTGTCTCATTTTGCTATAGCTCTGGCAATCTGTTTAATCTTTTTTGGCTGCTTCTTTTTACCTCGCTTTTCAACCCTGACTTTTGGTGCTTTACTACCTCTCTTCACAGATTTAGAAATCAATTCAGAAGGCACTTCAATCGGTATTTTGGAACTTTTGTCGGCAGCAACAAGTAAAAATCGCATTGTTAAATTTATCTGAATTCATTTCCTTATATAGAGGGAACATGCTTTTTCCTAAGTCCAAGAGTTAAAATCACAGGAAGACCCGAAACAAACTGCACCAAATCTCCAAAAACATTACGAATATCAAAATTAATGTCAATGAAGCTTGAAGAAGATACATCATGAAAAACAGGATTTTGAACTTCTAGCATGTAATAGCCACCATTTCTACTGGACTTGATTGGTACAGTATCAAGTAAACGGGATACATTATAATTAATCAAAGAATTTGATACTATAGAACTATAGATAAAGCATATTTGATCCTGTGCAGTTAAATCATAATTTTGTATCACCAGCGATCTAGCTGAAAAGTTCTTTATTCTAAACTCCAAAAGATCTAGTATATTTCCAGGTTTATCGTCACTCGCTGTGAAGTTGAGTTTTTTATCAATCAGCTGCATGGTTAATTTGGAATGATCGGCACTTCCACTCGCTCCATGATATCTTAGGTTAACCTTTAAGTCGGTAGCTTCATCTTCATTATGATTTTCTTCAAAAGAGTTGAATGCGAGAACTTGATATATTGATTGAGCAAGATCATGGGTAGTTGGGTAGAAGTTCTGGGGAATCTCAAATACAAGCTTTGAGTTGGCATCATCCTTCTTAACAATGTAGAGCTTATTGTTATCATTTGAAACGTTAAAGATGGGAGGACATGCAATTTTCAACAATCCAATTTCATAACCCTCGGACAACTGTATTGAATTGGAAAAGTTTGATACAAAACTTGCTGGATTTTGTCCAAGACTTGTTACAGTTATAACTTCCATCGTGTCATGTGACTGTTAATAATCAGGTATACTTATATAGAGGTACATTAGACAATCATTGGAATCAGAGGTAGCAACATGTTTAGGACAGTTTTGAAAAAAGATCCGCCTTGTTGACTGACAGATTTCTTGATGTGATGTGCGGATCTACTACCTGCTATTGTCCGAATAAGTTTTTTGTGTCTTCTCAGCTTTTTAACATGATGATCCTTCAGGGGTATGGTACCATCCAATGTAGACTTGGCAACAGATCTAATAGTATGAAGAAATTTCTTGGGTGAATTGTTGATAATTACAAGAGCTTTCTTTGGCCCAATGTGAGCTAGTGTTTGAAGTGCTTTATAATTGTCTTTTAGATGATTTTTTCTGTCAGAAACACGCTTGGACATGGTTTAAAAAAATCCGACAGCACAAGCAATTCCTCTGGAACTTTTGGATGAAAGGACAACAAAACGAATCCAAACTGATTGTTTTTATTGTATTCATAGGCCTCGAGAATCCTTAAATAGTCCGATCCAAGTATTTGACGGGCTAATCTCGTAAGTTGAGCCAAGTTCCTCTTGTTTCTCATGATCAACATATATTGACAATTGGCAGACATCATTCTATAATTATCATCATTGAGAAATATTGAATGTGAGATGTAGATTGTAGTCGTCTGAAGGTGATGACTACCTCTGATGAAATGGTTGGCTAGATCCTTATTTTGAGATAAACAAAGATCATCAATAATGAGAAGCTTTGGACCGTTAAATTTGTCAAGAATCTCCAGCTGCAGACCACAGACAAATTCAATTTTTGGGTTATTTTTATCCTTATTCCAGGTGTCCATAAAACTCTGCTTTGCCCCGTAAAGATATATCAAGTGACGGGGGAAAGGTTCAATCAACCTCTGTCTAATTATTTCTAACACAGTTGTTGTCTTTCCAGATGAGGTAGCTCCAACAACCATAATATTGGAATTTGCATAGAACTTCAACATTATTGTAATAGGAAACTAGTCACAAATTCATTCAGATGCAATTGTCTATACTTTTATAGATTGTTTTCTCATTATTGTACAAAATTAAGACACCTGCTGAAGTTCTTCACGATAAAATGATCCTAAAACATCCTCATCGTTAAGATCAGTTAGCAAATATGTTATCGGAAAATTTTGTCTCTCAACTTTTCTAATTTTAAACATTTCCAATGTCCACTTCTGCACAGCTTCTTTTGATAAGAAACCCTTCGTTTTGGATATCCGCACCAAATTTCCAACTTTGAGCAGTCTCTTGCGATATTTTTCCTCTCTAATGGTTTTCAGATATTCGCTATTCTGATATATGCGCTTCAGTAGTTGTTGTACATGTTCAGGTCGTACTTCATTAGGATTCATGCCAATGGTTCTATGCTTGGAGTTATTATAGCTTTCCACCAACTGTGGTAGAACATCTATCCATTTTTTTGTATTGCGTGCTGTAAATACTTTGAAAAGCCTTCCTCTTATTGTCCTCTGTACCCTCTCAACTATGCTTGCCTTCTTATCTGAGTATGTGCTGTATAGTGATACACCCAACGCACTTAGAATTTGCTTGAAGGAGCTGTTGTAGAATTCAGTTCCATTATCAACCTGTAATATTTAACATTATACAATCATAATTTCACATCATGTGTTTTATAATGTATGATTTATTCAAAAATTTATACAACATAATAAACCTGTAATTTTTTAGGACGCTCTGATGTGAGTAACGGTGTTAATGCTTTAGTGAGTTCTAGACCCGTTTTTCGCTTGAGAGGGTAAGCCCATAGCTTCTTGGACAATGTATCAATAACAAAACAGCAGTAACGATAGCCTTTGTTTAGTCTCCAGAACTTCTCGAGAAAAAGTAAATCAGCTTGCCATAGATAATTGATATCTTTGGTATATACTTTTCGATAAAACTTGGGTCTTCTGACAGGTTTATGAAGATAGTAACTCTTTTCAGTCATCAGAAATTTTTTGATTTGCTTCAATGTGATATTAGGGAACAGTTTTTTGACCTCATCATAAAACTTTTTCTGACCTGAAAATGAACCCTCGAATGAGGGATCATTGTACAATTCTACAAGATCCATGATACAGTGTCCAAATTCATGGCATATAAATAGCAACAATCAAGAAATTAGATTACTTACTCATTGTGGTTGAATTCCAATTTTCATGACAATATAGCCACCTTCTGGTAGTTCCACTAATTCACCATTCAAATCACGTATCTCAATATTCAAATTGAATATACCATCTGTGCTCATATCATGATAAGTCGGATTTTGAATCTCAGTCACGTTGTAATCTTGATCAAATTTAAGCTGAATCACATCCAAGCATTGGAAAGATGAGCTGGAAAGATGAGGAAATTTGTCGTTTACATATACGTTTTCTCTCACTTTATCACAATGTACAAAAACTGTAATAGAATCTCCAATGACAAGTGAGTGTTTGGCAAGACGTTTAGTTCTCTTTTCTTCGTTTTTCAATTTTCCTAATCGTGGATACTGAATGCTTAATAAGGCTATTCGATGCTTTTCAACAAACAGTTGTTTTTGGAAATTAATTTTCAAGGAAGCTGTTTCTGATATCAGAATTATTTGTACTTTCATCACTCAAACTTTCTTTCAAGACTTTAGTTTAAATAGACAAATAAAACAATAATTCAAGAAAAACATATTAAACATAATTAACATTAAACTAATCCTGAATTTGAAAAATATGCACCGCTGTTCTGATTGTTTTTGCTTTACTAAGGCTACAGTATCTACTATTGTGAGGAGAAAAGCATGGGGAGTCTTGAAGTATCAGCGGATATTTGAAATTCCACTCCTGACAAATGTCTACAATATCTGATGCAGGTAGATATGATGAGAGGACAGACTTGGCATGGTTCCCAGCACAGTAGATTCTTGAATTTGCCACTTGTCCAAGAATGTAGCCAATTATTTCATAGGGTAGAAATCGATCATCTTGGAGAATTAAACCACATTTGTTCTGATGCCATCTGATGGTGTTCCAATCCCTGTTTCCAATTATAAGGTCAGTTGGGCTATTGAATTGAAAATGTTGATAGCTGTTTGACTCGAACAAGATTGTCAATTCTTTGACAATAAATCGATGGGATAATTGAAACCCTTCAAGAGCAATGACACAAGACATTATGTAACGAACGATAAAATGTTTGGGCAGAAATGATGTAATTACCAATAAAAAGTTCTTTTATAGTATCAGTTATCTTAGGTAATGATGTCACTCACTACTACGGTTTTATGCTTGACTATACTGTCTGGAGGATGGTGTAAATTCATCCTAAAGCTTGTTTCGGATTCTTGCTAAATCATTACCTTCATAAACTGAAGACTGTAAGAGAATCCTCATTTTATCATACGTACAATCTGTCAGGTTTCATAGCGAGACCAACCCCAAATGTAACTACAGATGCTAAGAGTAAATAAAAATCCTGCATGCCACATTTACGATTTCCCTTTATTTCTTCCTCAGTTAAATTTTTTTCAACAATTGGCAGAGCTGGAACTGTTGAAAATGGCGGTCTAGTCACCACCATGTTTGACTCAGTTGCTACGGTATAACCAATAGCTTTCTTCAGATCAGTATCAGGAAGCAGAGTAATCTTGCATGGTTCGTTTATTGACAGGTCGTAGTGTATCATTATAGACCCCTCCATGACACCGAATAAAATTTCATTGGAATCAACGTAAATGTAGCTTGCATTATGTTTAACAGCACAATAATCGAATTGCAGGAGATTCAAAGTTGAAAATACAGTTACAACAAAATCAATCATTTTGTTATGATATTATATCTAATGAGGTCCATAGAAGACCCTTTAAATAGTGTTTACAGTGTCAACAGTCTTTTTTACACGCTTCCGTTGTGTGATGTTTTCTTTACTCATTGTAGAAGCTGCACGTTTCCAATTCATCGGCTTGATGCGCATTTGTGGTAGACAATTGATTACCTCATCTACTTTAGGGTTGAGGTAATGACTGTAATAGACAAATGTTGGGGTGCTCTGTTGCAGAAAATCTTTCCCAATCGATTTAAGAACTTTTTTTCCAATATCATCATACATTTGAGGATCAGGGAATTTTATGGTGTAATCTTGCACTAATTCAATCATTTTTTTGAGCATTGTCTCTTTCACAACAGGGTGGAATTGGTGAAGCTTCTCGAGTAGTCCACTGTGGTGATGTGTGTGTAGAAGAGCTGAATTTTTCTTGTTGTGACACCCCGGGCAGCATTGTATAGATTGATTCAGAGTTTCCTCAACAAATACAGCCACAAGATAACCCAACCAGTTGTCGTGATTAGCTACCGACATATAGAGGACTAACGTAAGCAAAAGTGTCAAACAAGAAATGACTGATTCTTGTCATGTCTCTTGTTTTTATATCTGACATATTCCTGATTACCGGTTACATGTTTAACTTTAGTATCACGTGACATGAATTTCAAAAAAAAATGAGACAGTTCCAAATTACATTGGTTGGTTATGTAGTTCATCTGCATAGCTAATCATTGACCATCCCAAAAGAGTTTTTGAAAAATACAAGGAAATATTTTACAATTTCCCCCCATATAAATATAACTTTTGCATGTATGGTTGTAGGAGGAATCCGTGACGTGTTCAATTGGTGGCTCCTGCAGAATACCTGCTTGATTGAATTACTAATTGGCTACCAAATAAAAGCAAAAAAGAGTTGATGATCATCCTCATGCTACAACAAACTTGTACATAGGATTAAAAGTATGATCAAGACAACATGTAGTGTGGTCATGTGTATTCAATCGAACAGGTATTCTGCTAGGAATCATCAATTGAACACGTCCCGGGCTCCTTCTATTGTTAGATTTTCCAATGAGAAGTGTCAAATGTGAAGTGACTCATGCCCCGTGACATTTAGGTTCAAATAACATTAATAGGTTCAAATAACATTCATGTCGCATGATGCTAAAGTTAAACACGTGACGGGTAATCAAGTGACTCCTGTCACGCGATC